>LDZS01002033.1_pt1 | contig 68880 bp, 81 predicted proteins | sample 615471 | NCBI WGS metagenome assembly LDZS01 (sample SAMN03408295, study PRJNA278302) | terrestrial metagenome | isolation source: oil reservoir sample K3 | place: USA: Alaska, North Slope, Kuparuk formation | collected 2013
TCAATAACTGCTTCAACGCCCTTAAGCTCACCATTCTCCTCTACAACAGGAATTCCTCCACCACCTGAAGATATCACTATAAATTCTTTTTCAACAAGATCTTGGATTATGGGAGCCTCTACATGTCCCTTTGGGTCTGGACTTGGCACTACCCTCCTCCAACCCCTTCCAGCGTCCTCTATAACCACCCAACCTTTCTCCTTAGCGAGTTTTTTAGCAGTCTCTTCACTATAGAAGGGCCCAACTGGTTTTGATGGGTGCTGAAAAGCGGGATCATTCTTGTCCACAATAGTTTGGGTGACTATAGTCGCCACGGGCCGTTCAACACCCCTCCTCCTCAATTCATTCATTATTGCCTGCTGAATCATGTAACCTATTTGACCCTGACTCATTGCACCACAAACATCCATAGGTTGAGCAGGAATTCCATGCACGTGCTCTCCAGCATCCTGTTGGAGAAGAAGAGCTCCAACTTGAGGACCATTACCATGAGTGATAACCACTTCATACTCATTATCAAGAATAATATCAACAATCTGCCTTGCAGTCTTTCTCACATTCTCCATTTGCTCTTCATAAGTACCTTTCTGACCCCTTTGAAGAATAGCATTCCCACCTAAAGCTATGACAACTCTCTTTCTCATTCATAATCCCTCCATCACTAGTGCATAAGATTAGACACTGAAGGATTAAAAGAGTTTCTTAGTGCTAAAATAAATTTTATAGAAAAAATTTCGAATTCTTCTTGAATCACTTTACAAATATAAAAATAGTAAACCAAATCGGTTTCTAAAGAACTTCAGAGGTACCATTCAGCGAAATTCCCTATTTCCAGACTTTTTAGGGTTTTCATTACTCCCAGGGCAATTCCTTCAACCTCAATACCACCTTCACCCTTATTAGCGTCTCCTACAATGTAAACATTCTCCATTGGAAATTCAACATGCTGCCCTGAGGCAACCCTATTAACTGGATTCCCATCACGATATGTCTGAACCATCAAGACTTCTCCATTCTTTTCAAGATCTGGAAAGAGGTAGTAAAGGTCTTCAATTCCAAGTCTCTGTTCTTTCTTTATATCTCTGCTTTTTAAGGCCTGGTGGGTCATTACAAGAGTGTATCCCTTCCTTGCGAGTTGGGGAGAAAGAGATGAGGGTTCATTATAACCATTTATTCTCTTGGTATCTAGGGCAAACACAACAGTATTCCCTATTCTTGGTTCCCCTTTTAGGGCTACATTAATTTTAATGCCCTCAGCAGGCTTTAGAGAATCAACTCTCTTTAAATAATTCCTATCAAATTCATCCCGTCCAAAAAGCTCCACCGTCTCCCTTATACCAATATTCGAAATGAGAATATCATAAAGGTATTCTTCTCCATCTGCAGTTATGACTCTCCCATCATCCACTTCCACCGCTTTCTTCCTTGTAATCATTTTTCCCCCGTTTTCTCTCACAATCCTTGCAAGTTCTTCACTAACTGCCTTGCATCCGCCTTTTATAAGGCCTGGTCCACCCCACTTTAAAGTTGCCTTGATTTCCTTAGCCAATTCTATTGCAGAAACTTCTTCGGGAGCTAGACTAACTGCCCATCCAAGAAAGCTTTTTATGAAGAGATATGCAAATTCATTCTCTCCTATCTTTTCACTTAACCATTCCCATGAGTTGAGATGAGCTTCCTCCCCCTTTGGGAGTTTATTGGCCTTTATCTCTGCTAAGAGCTTCATGGCTTTAGCCTTCTCTTTTAGGCTTAGATACTTCCAGCCTTCCCTGTAGTGATATATTTTTCCATCTATGAAGAATTTTCCTTTGGGAGTTGAGTTTACTATTTCCACATTTGCATTGAGAAGCTTTAATAGATGGGCAAGTGGACCGTTCTCACCGTGGGGAACCATATGAAGAGCACCTGTTGAAAGTTGAAACCCCTTGTACGCAATGTTGGTAAATCTCCCCCCCACAAAGGGAGATTTTTCTAAAACTGTGACATCATATCCATTCTTAACCAAAAAAGCACTGGTTAAAAGACCTCCAAGTCCAGCGCCAATTGTTACAACTTTCTTCACTATTTCACCTCCTTGGATTGCCAAAAGGGTCTATTAACCCTGCCCTTATCAAGGAAGAGCTTATTTTACTTCCAATTTTGCTTTTAACTATGTCTATTGTAACTATATCAAGAGGTTTTAATCCTTTCTCCTTTCTTGCTTTATTAACTAAGAGAGCCCCTTTGTAGGTTTCTTCACTTACCACTATAGCATCCAAACTTCTTATTTTATCTGCAAATCCTATAGCACTATTAATTTTTATTATCCGATAATTACTATACCCATTAACCTCAAAAAACTTCAATAGATCCCTTAAACGGATATCATAAGGAAGGATTTTTTCTGCATACGGCTTGTCCTTTATCATCTCGTCAGAGGTTATACCAACATAAACGTACCTACCTACCTCAAAGGCCTTTCTAAGAAGAGCTTTATGCCCCAAATGCAACCTATCAAAGGTTCCGCCCACAACGACCTTTTTATACCTTCTCATCTGTATCACATCATATTCTTCTGTGCACACCAATAAATTTTTGTATTGCTATTTGAAAAACTTTTGGAGGTGAATGGATGGAGTTCTTTTTTTATCCCTCATCAGTGGCAGTATTCGGATCTTTCAAAAAAGGTGCAATTGCATATGAGATTTTGGGGAATATTATTGAGGGAGGCTTTGAAGGGGATGTAACACCTGTAAACCCAAAAGGAGGAGAAGTAGAAGTTGCAAATGTAAGGCTCAAAATCGAGAAAAAACTAGAGAAAAATGTTGATGTTGCTATAATAGCTATTCCCGCGAAGTTTGTACCTCCCTTAATTGATGAAATCGGTGACAAAGTGAAAGGAGCTGTCGTAATAAGTGCCGGATTCAGCGAAGTAGGTAATGTGGACCTCGAAAAGGAGCTCATTGAAAAAGCAAGAAATAAAGGAGTTAAAGTTATCGGGCCCAATTGTGCGGGAATTTTTGGAGTTCACGCCAATTTCTTCGGTTCTTTTGAAGTACGGGTTAATAAGGGAGGACTTGCCTTAATATCTCAAAGTGGAGCTTTTGGTGGGGCCGCTTTGGCTATGGGAAATGAAGAAGGAATTGGATTTTCTGCCTTTGTCTCATATGGCAATGCAGCAGATTTAACAGAAAGCGATTTTCTAAAGTATTTTGCAGATGACAAAAACATAAAAGTTATCGCACTGTACATTGAGGGAGTAAAAGATGGAAGGAAGTTTATAGAGGCCCTAAAATATGCAACAAGCAAAAAACCAGTGATAGTATTAAAGGCTGGAAAGAGCAAGAGCGGAAGCAAGGCCGCCCAGAGCCATACCGGAAGTATGGCGGGTAGCTATGAAATCTATAGAGCAGCTTTTTGCCAATTCAATGCAATAGAGGTTGAAGAAATGGAAGAACTGTTTGATGCCGCAAAAACCTTTGAGATGTATGAAAGTGGAGGAAAAAGAATTGCTATAATAACAAACTCTGGAGGGCCAGGGGTTCTCGCTACAGATAAAGCAGAAAAATTAGGTTTGGAAATCGCAAAATTGAGTGAGAAAACGATGAATGAACTTATGGAGTTTCTGCCTCCCCAGTGCTCTGTTAAGAACCCTGTTGATTTAATAGCTGATGCTGATTACGAACGATACAAGAAGACCATAGAGATCCTTTGTAGAGATGAAAACGTGGATAGTCTCCTCATTATCTGTGTTCCCCCAATATTTATCCCAAGCGAAGAAATAGCAAGGGCAATAATAGATGCAAAGTGTAGCAAACCCATTGTAGTGAACTTCATGGCTGGAGATCTCGTGAAAAATGGAATCAGACTTTTAGATGTCCATGGGTTTAAAAACTTCTTAACACCTGAAAGAGCTGTCAGGGCACTAAAATGGCTAAGTTTGAGGAAAGTTTTTAGTAACCAAGATCAATTCCAATAGAGAGGTGAGAGGTATGTACCACCTTATTTACCCTATGAGGACATATCTAGTAGTTTCGGGCCAAGGTGATGAGGCCAATATAATGGCTGCTGACTGGGTGACAGTACTTTCCCACCGGCCGAGTTTAATTGGTGTTGCAATTTCCCCAAAAAGATACACCCACAGGTTAATCTCTAAATATCAAGAATTCGTGATTAGTGTCCCAAGCTTAGAGATGCTTGAAGATGTTTGGATTGCAGGTACAAAAAGCGGCCCATCAAAACTTAGGGAGATGAACATGACCCTAGTCCCATCCAAAAAGATAAACACACCAAGCATTAAGGAGGCCCTAGCAAACATAGAGTGTAGAGTTGTAGACGCAAGAGATTATGGAGACCACACCTGGTTTGTTGGAGAGATCGTGGGCTACACATACAATGAAGACGCTTTTCCAAAAGGAAGGCCTAATGTAAGAAAAGCAAATTTCCTCGCTCATGCTGCATGGACAGACTTTGTAACATTCGAGAAGCGAGTTTACAAGACTGACTGATCTCCATATCCTATACAGTTATAGAAAGCTACAATGGAACCATCTCTTAACAAAAACAAATGCTTTTTAAACTCCATTCTATACCTTTTTTGATGATCGCTTTAGGAATTGAAGGTACTGCACATACGCTGGGCATAGGGATCGTAACAGAAGATAAAGTACTTGCCAACGTATTTAACACTCTAACCACCGAAAAAGGAGGTATACATCCAAAAGAGGCAGCAGAACATCATGCAAAGCTCCTACGCCCCCTCTTAAAAAAGGCCCTTCAAGAGGCCAAAGTTAATATCAAGGATGTGGATGTTATAGCCTTTTCTCAAGGCCCAGGTTTAGGGCCAGCTTTGAGAGTTGTGGCAACAGCGGCTAGAGCTTTGGCCCTACGATACAACAAACCAATAGTAGGGGTAAACCATTGTATTGCTCATGTAGAAGTTACCAAGATGTTTGGGATTAAAGATCCAGTGGGCCTTTATGTGAGTGGTGGGAATACCCAAATTTTAGCCCTAGAAGGAGGAAGGTACAGAGTTTTTGGGGAGACCCTTGATATAGGCATTGGCAATGCAATAGATACATTTGCGAGAGAAATTGGTCTTGGATTCCCAGGTGGCCCCAAAATTGAAAAACTTGCTCAGAGAGGAGAGAAATACATTGAATTGCCTTACACAGTTAAAGGAATGGACTTAAGCTTTTCTGGAATTCTAACTGAGGCCGTAAGAAAGTATAAAACCGGAAAGTATAAACTTGAAGACATAGCATATTCTTTCCAAGAAACAGCCTTTGCGGCCCTTATTGAAGTTACTGAAAGGGCTGTAGCACATACTGGAAAAGAAGAAGTGGTTTTAGTGGGAGGAGTTGCTGCCAATAACCGCTTAAGGGAAATGCTCAAGACAATGAGTGAAGAAAGGAGTATAAAGTTCTTCGTTCCTCCCTATGATTTATGTAGAGATAATGGAGCCATGATAGCATATAATGGCCTGAGAATGTTTAAAGCTGGCATAAGATTCAACATTGAAGAAACTATTGTCAAACAAAAATTCAGAACCGATGAAATGGAAGTGACTTGGTGATTTAAAATTTTTTCTTTATTTTCAAAGTATATTTTGGATAAATTCTCTCTGAGAACCTTACAAACTTCGTTTTTCTTGGTGATTTTTCAACCCTTATTTTTAAGTTAGAAGGCAATTGAGTATAGAACTGCCCATCAACTGTAAGAACAATCTCCCTTTCAGTCAATACTTCTATTTCTATACTGGAGCAATCAGGAACCACAAGAGGTCTAGCCGTCAACGCCACAGGAGCTAGAGGAACTAACAAAATTGCATGCAAACGGGGATCAACTAAAGGACCCCCTGCAGATAGGGCATAGGCGGTTGAACCTGTAGGCGTTGAGATTATCAACCCATCCGCTCTTATATCTTCAGCAAGTTCGCCATCAACGTAGTACTTGAGGTGCGTAACTTTCCCCGGAATGCTCGTAAGAATCACTACATCATTAAGCGCATCTGGTATGCTAACATCCTCAACAAACACTCTTATTTTCATTCTCTCATCAATAAAGTAGTCTCCCTCAAGTATTCTCGAAATTGCAAAAAATGTCTCTGCTGGTTCTATCTCGGCCAAAAACCCCAAAGTTCCCATGTTTACAGCTAAAATTGGAATATCTTTTGAGGTGTTATGTTCAACTCTAAGTACAGTTCCATCGCCCCCGATTGCAATTATCATATCTACATCCATCTTTTTTAACGGTAGAACATCTTCTGAAGAAAAATGGGGAAAGTGTATATAAGCCTCCTCATCAACATAAACCTCATAATTATTAACCTTAAGAAAATCATATACCCTATAAGCCAGCTTCAATGCTTCCTCACGATCTCTCCGAGCTACTATTCCAAACTTCATTTTCTCACACTCTTTTGAGTAAATTTTGTTCCTAGATATATACTTAGCCCTCCTCCAATAATTGTTGGAAGCCAAAAAGATATAAACCTATCTAAGACCGTTGCACTGACAGCTAAGCTTTTACTAATTCTTAAACTTAAATAAAGAGCCGAATTTACAGCTTCCGTTATTCCAACCCCTCCAGGAAGAATACTTATCATTCCCAGCGCTATTCCTGCCATTTGAACCATCAAAATTTTGTATATCTCAAGATGATACCCAACACTCTCAAAAACAAAGTAAGTACGGAGAAGCATAAAACCCCATAGAGCTAAAGAATAGAATAAGGTCTTTCCCATAACAACTGGGTCTTTTGAAAGTTCCAAAAAAGTTTCCCTAAACTCAAAGATTGATTTCTTAAGCCTCTCCTCAATTTTTGATTCTATTCCTGCAAATCTTTCAGGGAATATACGTTTTCCAAGGTTTGTTATTTTTGATAATAGCTTGAATGCCAAGTTTTCATTTAATGAGACCAAGAGACTTACAAAAACTATCATGAGAAGCGCTACAGTTGAAAGTGAAAGAACCGACAGTAAAAGTTTGATTTTTAAGGAAAGTGCATATTTAAACGCTACAAGAGTAAATAACAATACAGGGATAACGTCCAAAATTCTATCAGCCATAATAGTGGCAAAAACTTGCCCATAAGTACTATCAGATCTTTTAGTTATCACATACATTCTAGCAGGTTCTCCACCAGCTCTAGCCCCGGGAGTTAGATTGTTTGCAAATATCCCCACTAAGGTAGCTATTAAAATGTCCTTTGTCCTCACAACTACTTCTGCTCGTTTTAGGAAGATGCTCCATCTAAAGACCCAAGCAAGCGTTGCAAAAACTTGCATAAGCAACGCTAAAAGGAGAAATCTCAGATCAGCCCTTATTATAAGCTCAATAGTTTCCTCTATCCCGGCCCACCACATTAAGATCAAAATCACAACAATGCCAATTCCTATTAACGCTCCATCTCTTTTCTTCATCAGCTCACCTTCCTTAGTCTCGCTATAAAAAACCCTTGGGTTTTGTGCTTGTGGGGATAAAAGCGCTGGACTTTATTAATTCCGATGCCGGGGGAACCAATGAAGAGTTTTTGTTCCTCTAGCTTTAAACCCTTTTTCAGCATGTACTTGACATTCCCCTCATTCTCTTCATAACTTAAAGTGCAGGTTGAATAAACTAAAACCCCTCCCTTTCTAAGGCTTTTTATTGCTGCATTTATAAAGTGTTTTTGATATCTAGCAGTTGCATCTATATCTTTTGGAGTCCTTGTCTCCCATAGTTTGGGCCTAACTCCCAATGCCGTGCATGGAGCATCCAACAAAATTTTATCCGCTTGAATCCCAAGCTCAGGAAGATTTCTTGAGTCCATTTGGATTAGTTTAACATTTTTTACACCCAACCTCTCAAGTTCATTTTTCATTTTTGAGAGTCTATTCTTGGATTTGTCTAAAGCCAATATCTCTCCTCTATTTTCAAGTAATTGTGCTATATGTGAGGTCTTTCCTCCCGGTGCGGCAGTCATGTCTATTATAAGATCTCCTTCTTTGGGATCTAAAACGTGAGAAGCAACCATTGAAGGCAGAGTCTGCACATAGAAGTAACCTTTTTCATAACTCTCTAATTCATTTAGACTTGGAAGTTTAAACTTTGGCATAGTCACCTCAACCGCCACACCCCTTGTGGCTATTATCATTTCTTTGGCATTCATCCTAGCAATGCCTATTCCCACCAAAAGTCCCTTTGGATCTCTTATTTGAACTTGGTCTCCCTCCCTAATCCCTTTATCTGCTTTTAAAACTCCAGGAGCATATAGTTGTGCTCCCTGATAAACACTTTCAGAGGCAAACTTATTTGCAACAACTTTGGGCAAATCGGGATTGTAATCATCTAAGAAATTTGGGCCTTCTCTCTCGAAATATATTCCCTCTTCTAAATAAGGACTCCTCTTCGGCTCTAATCCTTCCTTTCTGAGATCCTCGATAAGTCTGTCTCTACTAATCTTAAGGGTATTCACTCTTATGTAATACTTCTCTACAGGTTCTCTTAGTGTCCTCATAAGCTCCTCCGCTTCATCTCCAAAGAAACCGTAATAATACCGCCGAAGTTCCACTGGAAATGCTTCTTTATACATGGAATCACCTTAAAGTTCTAGAACACCATGTTTTTTTGCCAACTTTATGAAACCAAAAAGTTTCTCCTCTATTTCTGAGGCCTCTTCCTCCTCAACTTCAAACTGTAATACTTCTTCTTGACTTTCTGTAATAAGCCTATAAACTTCATCAGGCAACTTGGGTTTTTTGTGATTATAAATATCCTCCAAAAAATTTTCACTTCCATAGATATAGCTTTTGGGGAATTTTTTTAAGAATTCAAGAACAAAACCCTGGCTTATTTTATCTTTAAGAATCCCAAAAACTATATAAAAGCTTTGAATAGTAGCTCCAAGCTCTCCTTGTGGTTTTATCTCAAAAGCAGGGTGTGGATAGATCATCTCTCTCCATTCACCTTCTAGATAAATATAGGCATTAAAAACTTCTTCAACAGGTTCAACTTTAAAGCCCATAGGGGAGAGTTTCTCTTTAAGCTCCTCATTCATTCTAAAAATCTCACCCCAAATTTTATTCAAATGATTATGAATTTCAAGCAAATTCATAATACCTCACCCCTAAACCAAATATAAAAGAGAAATTTAAATGTTTACCCCCATATGCCGAAGACCCTGTTCATTAGGATGGGGGGCAAATCACCTTGAGAGGGCCCAGTTTAGCTCCTCTAAAATGTTTGTTTCCAAGGTTTTTTTAACTGCTGGTAATTCGAAAGTGATTTCTTTACTAAACACCTTTACACCCAATGAAAACTTTAGAGTTAATTCACTTGTCTCTCCTCTATTTATGTGTTCTGCAATCACACTAGGCAGAACTGTTGTATCAACCAATGTCTTTATCTTAGCAGTGGCCCTCCCATTGGCTGGGATTGTAACCCCTTCCAAAAGTTCTCCCTGGGCTATTTGATGGTTATTGGCATCTATTGTATACTTAATCCCAAATAGTGGGAGAGGGAATGAATTAGGGTTATAAAGCTTTACCTCACTCAAGATCACAATAATGTCCTCCTTTACCTCTCCCCATTGAGAAGGCATGCCTTCTATGGCAGGTGTTTCTATCAAATCCCCACTGCTTTCAATACTTACATCACTAATATACGACAACAAGTCAGTTTCCAGAGGCTGAGAAAAACTTCCCCTCAATAAAGGCAACCCAAATATCGAGCCTCGTATCTTTATCTCCACTTCACTTCGTTCTCCACTTCTTATATGCTCTTTCAAAGCATTTATCACTTCATTGCTATTAAGAACCAATACCCCTCGAGCATTCTCTTTAAGGAAACTTATCTTTAGATCTTTAAGAGTTCCTATCTTTATACCGGCCCAATATATCTCCGCCTCTTCAATGCCTCCGGAAATCGGCAATGGTTTTCCAAAATAAAGATTTATATCAAGTTCCACACTATTTTCGTCTACATGCCCCCATGCCCCACTTATTTGGGGGCTCATTGTAAGAATAGCATAACCTAAATAAACACCCCATAAGACAAGAATCAAACTGATTACTGCTAAAACTTTTCCCAGAACTCCCATTCTTATCACCTGTTGAAAAGAAGGGAGTAAAAATTTAAAAAGTTTTGGATTCTAGCTCTTTTTTCTTCTCCAGTACGTCCATAGGACTACTATCGTAGCTAAAATTCCCAATACTGCTCCCGCTATTTTTAAATTACTCTTAGTTCTAATATTTTCCTCGACTGGAACTGTAATCGATTCCTCAAAAACATATACATTATCATCTCCGCTTTCCTTGTCTCCAACTGCTCTAATCCGTACTTGAATTGTGTAATCTTTGGGAATGGCATTGTTTGCAATGTTTAACTCCAAAACACCCTCTCCTTCCTTGCCCGGATCAAGGGTTCCAATGTAGTCCGATCTTTTTGAAAGTGTGAAGGGCTGGTCGGCTTTTACGACACCTTCTATTATTACATTTTCAGCTTGCTCTCCACCGGTGTTTTTGACCCTTATGTACATGAGCACTTCTTGGCCCTGCATGGGCTTTTTGTCAAAACTTACCTTTTCAACGGTTATTTTTGGTTTTTCATTTACAATAATTGGTATTTTGATAATATCTTCCTTGTATTCCCCGGAAGCATCTTTATACTCTATCTTTATTGGAATCTCATAAGTTCCACCTTTTGCATCTTCTTTAACATTTATCTTGAATATTGCCTTTGCTGAATCTCCTTGTCTTAAAGTGCCTATATTTATTATTTGTTCACTTGTCTCACTTAACTCAAAAGGTTCTTGAGGAATTGGTTTTAAAATCACGTAACGAGCGCTTCCACTACCAATATTCTCTAATTCAAAATTCATCTCCACACTATTTGCTCCAGCTAAAACCCTGCTCGGGGATGTTGAGATCTTTGAGATTATTATACGCTCTCTACCGAGAATCGGTACACCAATAAGTCGCTCATCTGTCAATTTTTCGTCATTCGGTGCACTCAGGTATTCCAGAGAAACCTTTAATGGATAAATCCCATTTTCAAGTCTCTCATTAGTCTTTAAGTGAAACTCAAGAATTCTCTCCTCTCCTGGATTTAGTGCAGATAGGTATTTTATGTTATCTTCTCCAAGAGGTAAGAAAGCATTAATGTTCTCCCTAGCTAGCTGCTCCATAATTTGATTCAAAGCAACTTGAAGGTTTTCACTTATACTCTGACTTCCCTGTATCGGAAGACTCTGAAGAGATGAAAGATCAACTTTTGTAACTTCTCCTGGTACACTTGCTTCACTTGGTTCTATTCTAAGGGAAAATGCCTTCAATTTTTCCTCCCCAATATTTTTCACCTTCACTTTAAGTACAAACTCATCTCCAGGCTCTATTGCCTCGGGTTCCATATCAACACTCTCAATCTCAACAAAGGCCTGATTTCTCCTCACAACTTGGATTGAAAATTCAAAACTTTGTTCTTTTTGTTCTTTTGAATCTCCACTAAAGTAAGATAATTTTAAAGTCATTGGATAGCTCCCAGTAACTGCATCCTCACCTACATGCAATCTAAATGTATACTTCATAGTTTTCTCACTGTTTATCACGTAAGTGAAATGCTGATTTGTAGTGTTATCAATTAGTATTGAACCTTCTCTAAGCTCAGTTTTCGGTTTAAGCTCAACTAAAACGTTTTTTGCTTCTTCAAACCCCAAATTTCTCAGATTTACAGCAATCTCAAAGCTCTCTCCAGGGTGCACAAAATCGGGCTTTTCAACACTTTCAAGTTCGAAAGTTGCTTCTCCCTCTTGAATTACTGTTATGGCAAAGTAATTAAATCCTTGAACCATTTGCATACTATCCCCACTAGAGACATAGTATGCTGTTGAGATGTAAAGAGGATAAATACCCGGATCTATATTCTCATTTACTTTGAATTTAAATCCAAGAACTTTTTCTTCTTTCCCATCTAAATACTCTATATATTTTATCGCACTATCTACAGGCAAGAGGGCACTTTGAACCATACCACTTTGAGAAGCCACCTGAGCCAGAACTTCGGTAGCTCCGCCTCCCGGGGAGGGTGTTAAGGATATAGGTGTTGGCGAAAGAACCACTGTGACATATTTTGCCTTTAAGGCCCCTTCATTCTTAATGTGAACCTGTATTGTTACTTCATCTCCCGGTCTAATTCTTTTGGGTGTTTCGGCCCAAGTAGTGAGGTATGCTGGGATCATAGAAGCCTTCCACTCAGAAGGCCCGCTTATGCTTATTCTGGCTCCATTTGGATAAATCTGAAGGGCTGTAATAGCAACTTTTTCTCCATCCACTTCTACTTCTACGGTCTCGTTCTCCCCTATGAGTTCAATATTTGGGTAAGTGATCGTCATCAACAGGTCTTCTTTGGATATTCCCAGCTCTGGATGTTCCTCAACAGTTTGGAAAATCGCATCCACAATTTCTTCTTGATTTGCGTTGTTCAGCCAGAGATAGAATTGAGTAAGCTCTATGGGATTTATTGGGTTGTATCCAAGCGTTTCTGCCATTGCATAGAGAAAAGTAGTATTTGTGAGAAGCTCTTGTATTTTGTCGGGATTTGGAACTTGAATTGACTCATAACCCATGTTCAGCACTTTGTTGTCTTTTATAACTAGTATCATGGCTTTGTATTCTTTCTCTACATAGTCCTTCCGGACATCCTGAAGGACAACCACAAGCGGACCCACAAGTATTGAGTCTCCTTTGTTAAGATAACCCTCAAAGAGAAGTTCTTCTTCTGCTGCAGCAAGATTAATGCTACTCATGATGATTAACAGTCCTAATATAAGCCCAAAATGTTTCCTCATTTTTCTTCACCTCTTATCTTTTCTCCATAAAATACCTGAAGTAGAGCAGGTGTCACAGTGAAAGCGGCAAACATTGAAGCAAATATTCCGATTGCTAAAGTCTTTCCAAAATCATGTATTGCGGTAAGCTCCCCGCTAAGAAGGGCTAAAAATCCTCCACCTGTTGTTAACGCTCCGATCAAGATTCCTGGCCCAACTCCTTCAAGGGCAGATATAATGGGATGGGGATTACCCTCTCTAAGCTCCTCTAAAAATCTATGAGTGAGATGCATTCCGTAATCCACTCCAAGGCCAACAATCATTGAGATAACCCCAGCCAAGGTTTGACTGAAAGGTATTCCAGCAAGCCCCATGTAACCAACCGTCCAAAGAGCTCCAAGGAACATTGGAAGTATCATCGCAATGGAAACCAGGGGCCTTCTAAAGAGGAGAACCACAATTATCACCACAAAGATACTCCCGTAGGTGGATATCCTACCAAGTTCTTGGTTTGTGAGCCCATCTAAAACATAGTTCAGATATAAATCACCGGCCGGCCTTATCTCAACTCCCGGTGGAAAATCTGCATTTTTTGCTTGCTCTTCAAAGTATTGCATAATCTCTCTGAAATTTTCAGGATTGGTTCCGCCAAAGTTTCCCTTTACCTGGATTAAAGTCATCGAATAGTCACCACTTATGGGAGCTGAACTTTCTTTAATAATATCCTTTATTCTTTCCTTATCCTCAGGAATGTAGCCATATTTTTGAACAACAATATCTGCTATACTGTTAGTCTCAAAGACATTGTTGTAATGAGAATCTGCAAGTATCTCTTGTTCAAAGCGGTAAATATCCCTAACTATTGCTGGATCTCTAACATCATCCGCACTTACAATAATATCAACTTCATCCTGACCGCCAAATTCATATCTAACGTCTTTCATTGCCTCAATCTCGGGTATCCCTTCAGGAATCATCTTCTCAAGCCTAACTTCCGTTGTTACCTGAGTTAAACCGTACAAGAACACAAGGGTAAGGATAAATACAACGGTCAAGATTGTTTTTGGGTGATTTTTAATTAAATTCCCCATTTTATGGAAAAAATTGGCAATAAAACCGGAATGCGCCCTTATTTCGGGAACTTCATATTCTCCCTTAATCTTCTTCACTATATCTTCGTGGAGTATTACGAGTGAGGGAGTTATTACAACCGCATTTATCACTGCTAAACTGAGGCCCATTATTAAAACTCCACTTAACCTTTGAAGAGAAGGCAGAATAGAAAGGCTTAATGCAGAAAACCCGGCTATGGTTGTTAATGCTGCTCCCAAGAGGGCTTTCCCTGTTTCCGCTATCGCTTCTTCCGCAGCTTCCTCTATGGCCATTCCCTTTTTCCTTTCCTCATAATAACGATTAGTCACGTGGACGCCATAGTCAATTCCCATTCCAACTATCATGGCCCCAACTACAGTAGTCACCATGTCTATTGGAATCCCAAGAAGTCCCATAAAACCAAGGGTCATGACTACACCGAATACCAGGGGTATCAATGGAAGCATCGCCCTAACAACAGATTTATAGAAATACACCAAAAGTGCCGCAACAAACAGAAAAGCAATCGCCATAGTCCTGTTTAAGTCGCTTTGAAGCATTTTCAGGATTCTATAAGCAATTCCAATTGTTCCGGTTTGAATGACCTCAACGTTCTTGGGAAAGTTTACTTCATTTATATCTCTCTCAATATCCTGGTAGATCCTCTCAACAGCCTGAGCTCCGGAACCAGCTGTTAACGTGGCTACGACAAGCGTTGTTCTATAATCAGAGCTTATAAACCCTTGAACTGCTTCTGGAGGCAGAGTGTTTAAAACAAACTTAACCTCTTCCTCGTTTTCAGGTAATCTACCTAGAACCTGGATAAAAATATCAGCAATACTGATTGTATCCGTCACATATTCATGAACCCTTAAGCGCTCTTCAAGCTCGTGAATAGATCGTATCACTTCTGGGTCCCTTATATCATAAACTCCTTCTTCTTCAATTGAGTTTACTTTGACGATTATTAAAGCAGAATCTCCGCTTTGAAATTCATTTTTAAGTGTCAAATAGTCCTTAACAGCGGGTAAATCTTGAGGAAGCTGTTTGGTCAAATCGCTTTCAAACTCCAGCTGCTGGATACCATAAATTGATACAATAAGTAAGAACATTGCAACTAATGAAAATGCTATCCGATATTCTACTATTATCTTCGCGAGCCTTTTGAGCATTTACTCACCTCTGAACTTTTGGAATTTTCCGAAAGATTTAGATGATTGACATTTAAAAACTTTGCTGGGTTTGAAAGTCGTTTTCTCTGTATCCTTATTATGTCTTTAAACATCCCTATAAGGAAATATTTAAAGAATGGGGACTAAACGTGGATTTAAACCAAGTAAAGGACCTGAACCTTTGGATGTTAATCGAATGGATGAGTGTGAATCGTACCCAGCGCTATCACTAATTGAAACATATTAGAGAGGTGTATCGTTATACCAAAGGTGGAGATTAAAAATGAAAGTCATGATAAATTTGTTCCACTGAAGAAGGAGTGATTTCTCCTTTATTTTTATCTTTTTGTTGTTTGTAAGATCCTTTCCAAAAGGGGAGATTTTTGGGGAAGGTTTTAAATACTCCAAAATATAACATGATAATAATTTAGGAACAGCTGAATGACTGGACAACCCGTAAGGGTTGGTGTAAAAGTAGCCCCCGATTCCGGGAGGATAGGGGGTATTGGCCGTGTGAACCGGCCTGTGGAGGGTAACCCCCCCACGAAACTCCTTGCGTAAGCATGGAGTAGTTCACTTATACTTTCAATCCATTTTCAAGTGAGGTGGTGGAGATGCCGACCATAATTATTGAAGGCCCATCAATTAGTGTTGAGAAGAAAAGGGAGCTTGTGAAAAGGTTTACCGAGGTAGCGTCGGAGGTTTACGGGATAGAACACATAACCGTTCTTATAAAGGAGAACCCACCCGAGAATGTGGGTATTAATGGGGAACTACTGTTAGACAGGAAAAGAAAACAATGAGGCAGTAAAAATGAAAATTGTCCTTGTGAGGACAAATCCAGGAGAAAGCGGATATGCCTCGGCCTATGGTTACATTGCTCCTTCTTTAGGCCTTGTATCCTTAGCTGGGGCTGTTAAAGATATTGCAGAGGTAAAGATAATAGATGCAGAAGCGAAAAACCTCACTGAGGAGGAGACTATAGAGGAAATAGCTACCTTTAACCCCGACGTTGTAGGCTTCACCACCATAGCATCTACCTACGTAAACCCCTCTATAATGATTGTCAGAAAAATGAAGGAGAGAGGAATTAATCCCATCATCGTTTTTGGTGGGCACCATGCAACATTCACTTACCCCCTTATATTAAGAGAAGGAATTGACTTTGTGGTCATAGGAGAGGGAGAGCAGACATTTAGGGAGATCATTGAGAGGCTAAAAGAAGGAAAAGATATTAGAAGTGTTAGAGGCATAGCATACAGAGATGGGCAAAAAGTTAACGTTTCTTATCGAGAACCCATTGTTAACCTTGACAATTTGCCGATACCTGCCTACGATTTACTTGATCCAGATGTATATAAAGCGAGCATTGTTGGAAAAAACGTGAGAATTGCCTCCATAGAAACTTCCAGGGGATGTCCCTACAACTGTGAGTTTTGCAGTGCTTCAGCCATGTGGGGACATGCTTGGAGGTTTAAGAGCAACGAGCGTGTTGTTGATGAGTTGAAATTCGTGAAGAACCTCGGATACAACTGGGTATTCTTTGTTGATGACAATTTTGTTGTTCCTTACAAATATGAAGAGAGAATTGAGCTTCTCAATTCTATAATAGAAGAAGGACTTAACGAAATGAACTACATGATCCAAATAAGGGCCGATATAATAGCAAAACACCCAGAACTTGCAGAGAAGCTTGCCGAAGCTGGTGTTAAAATAGCTTTCATGGGCATTGAATCTGGCAGCGAAGGAGTTCTGAAGGCCATGAGAAAGGGGTTGAAGAAAAACGATACTCTCAAGGCCATTCAGCTACTCAGCGAGCAGGAGATAATTACGTATGGGGGAGTTATAATTGGGGCGCCCTATGAGTCCAGGAAAGATAGAAAAGCAACGTATAAATTTGTTCAAATGCTTGGTGACCACGGCCTTGATGTAGTTCAAATCTCAATATATACTCCTTTGCCAGGTAGTGATTCCTTTTACAGGGCACTTAAGAACAGAGCCCTCCTAACCATAGACTGGGATCTCTATGATGTTTTACACCCAATAATGAGAGTAAAAGAAAAGCTCTGGAGACTCTACTTTGAGAGCAGGGAAAAAACATACATGTTCTATTTTAAGAAATGGCTCCATAATATTGAGGGAAAGGCCGAAAAGTACTCAAAACCAATCCTCAGCACTGGCAAGAGGTATGTCCTTCACAGAATTCCTCATTACCTGAAGAATTTTCTAAAGCTTCCAGTAGAGAGCTTTTTAGTTCAGAGAAGGATTCTAAATTCAGCAAAGAAACTTGATGATTATACCATCAAAATCCTCGAAGAAGTATACACCAGACACCTAACATCGTACCTGAAAATGTTTCACGAAGTTATAAATCAGGGAAAACATACAAAAAGTTGAGAATAACTCACCTCTAGATTAATCCAAGCCCTTAGGTGCCTTTCTTCAACAATAACAAACGTTCCCCCAGAAATCTCTCATAACTTTCTGAAATTTCCAAAAGTTTTATATTCTCAAAACCATAAAAAATCTCAGCAACAATATGAAAACATCCACAGTATTGGTCACAAGGCAATGTACGATGATAACATGTTTTGTTGAGACCTCGATATACCCGTTGAAGTGGGAGTGCAAGATATTAAAGAGCTTTCAGAGTTCAAAAATAAACTCCTAGATAAAGACATGGTCTGTATGTTGAAACACTAGTCATTAAGGGGGGAATGAGAGTGGGTGTAGATGAAGCTAAGCGAATAATGATGGAGCATTTTGCAGATACCGCAAGAAGATTTGGGTTGAGTGAGCTTTATGGATATATCTATGGCGTGCTCTTTTTTGAGGATGAACCTCTAAGCTTGGGTAAAATTGCCGAAAGGACAGGATACTCTCTTTCACATGTAAGCACGGCACTCAAGCTTCTGGAAAATATCGGTCTAGTAAAAAGGATCAAAAAGCCAGGAGATAAGAGAGCATACTACACAGCAATAAAAAACATTCGAGAATGGAGAAAAGAAGCGTACTACAAGAAAATAGAAGAAGACGTAAGACAAACACGAAAGAATCTTTTGAAAGCACTTGAGGCCATAGGAGATGATGAAAGTGAAGAAGCAATGAAAATAAAAGAAAGAATAGAGTTTTCTCTTCAAAGAAATGCCATTACTGAAAGAATTATAAACATCTTTCTAAAAAACGAAGAGGAAAAAGTTTTGAGGGTTCTCCTCGAGTGTCTTGAAGAAAAATTGAATAACATATAGTACAAAGACTTAAAAATAAACTAAAGTTAATTACGGCGGTGGTTAAATGAACGAAATAGCTGAAGCTCTCTGGTACATTCTACCGGCATATTTTGCCAATGCATCCCCTGTAGTTTTCAAGGGGAGGACCCCCATAGATTTTGGTAAAAAATTTGTTGATGGTAGGAGAGTATTTGGCAACGGAAAAACTTGGAGAGGTTTTTTTGGGGGTCTATTTACCGGGATCTTAATATCAATTATCCAATATAACCTCACACCACACTTTTATGGTTCACTCTCTTCTGCTCTAAAGTTAGGATTCACTCTTTCTTTTGGTGCTCTTTTAGGGGATCTTATAGGAAGCTTTGTTAAAAGACGGGTGGGAATGGAGAGCGGGTACCCTGCAGTAGGCCTTGACCAATGGGGTTTTCTCATTGCTGCCCTTATCCTAGCATTTCCTATAAAAACTCTTTCAACTAAACAAGTCTTATTTTTACTTGTAGTTACCCCCTTCATTCACTGGTGGGCAAATATTTTTGCATACAAAATGAAATGGAAGAACGTTCCATGGTAGACACTTAGTTTAAGAACAAGTTTTTTATAACTCAAGAGTTCCTAAATTAGTTGGTGGAGATTATGAAGGTAAAAGTGAGATACTTTGCCCGTTTTAGGGAACTTTCTGGAACAGGGGAGGAAATTATAGAACTTCCCAAAGGAAGCAAGATACGTGATCTAATCGAGCATATAAAAAGTATTCATCCGGATTTCAAGAGAGAAGCGTTTAGTGAGGGTTACAATGATGAAGTGGATATAAATGTGTCAAAAAATGGACGATATGCCTCTTTTGATGAAGAACTAAAAGAGGGCGATATAGTGGCATTATTCCCTCCAACAAGTGGTGGATGAAATGATAGGTAAAAAAGAAGTTGAAAGATACGATAGACAAATCCGGATATTTGGCGTTGAGGGCCAAGAAAAGCTGAAAAAGAGTAAAGTTGCAGTGGTAGGTGTTGGCGGTTTGGGGAGTCCAGTGGCATATTATCTAGCCGCTGCTGGCGTTGGAGAGCTTCTCCTTATAGACTGTCAAACTCCAGAACTTAGCAATTTGAATAGACAAATCCTTCACTGGGAGGAAGATTTGGAAAAGAATCCTAAACCAATTTCTGCAAAGTGGAAACTTGAACGATTCAATTCCGATATAAAAATAAGCACCTTTACAGGGATTTTAAATGTGAAAAACATCGAAGAAGTTCTTAAGGATATTGACGTGATAGTGGATTGCTTAGACAACTTCGAGACAAGGTATCTTTTAGATGAATTCGCCCACAAAAAAGGGATACCTTTAGTTCATGGTGCTGTAGAAGGCCTCTACGGCCAAGTTACCACTGTAATTCCTGGTGAAACAAAAGGCCTTCGAGATTTATTCCCAACACCCCCAAGAAAAAAAGAAAACTTTCCAATCCTTGGTGCGACTGCTGGGGTAATTGGGGCAATCCAGGTAGCAGAAGTAATTAAACTTATCACGGGCTACGGTGCTCCACTAGCAAATAAACTTCTGATAGTTGATTTAATGCACAATTCTTTTGAGGTGGTGGATCTTGAAGGTTAAACTTTTTAAAAAGCCAGAGGACTTTGATATAACCAATGCAATCAAACTAGCCTCCTCATCTAAAAGTGGAGGTTTAGTTATTTTTCTGGGAGAGGTAAGGGACGAAAATCATGGAAGAGAAGTGAAGAAGTTAATATACGAAGCCTATGAAGAAATGGCTATCGAAGAAATGAAAAAAATTCGGGAAGAAGCCTTAGAACGTTTTCCAATATTGGATATGATTATCTGGCATAGATACGGTGAACTAGAAGTTGGCGAAAACACTATCCTAATAATCGCAAGTGGAAAACACAGAAAAGAGGCATTTGAGGCTTGTATGTGGACAGTGGATGAGGTAAAGAAACGCGTGCCCATATGGAAAAAAGAAATAACGAATGAAGGAGAATTCTGGATTGAAGGTAATAAACTCATTATGCACAAGAAAGGACATTAAGATCATTTTTTATAATTTTGTGTTTTAATTAATACAATTACAGATCGTAGTAAAGTTAATAAGTGCAAGTTAACTCCTTTTTTCGGTGGTAAAATGGAAGCAGTGTATACGCCCCCATCTTGGAAACGAACTAGGAATATTACCGCATTTGCAAAGCCACCTTGGAGTGAAAGCAAGCATACAGGAAAACTGGAAAGAGTTATAATACAGTTAGGGGTTGGTCAAGGGAAGTTTTCAGAGATAACCGGAATCCCCCGCTCTATAGGCTGCATTGGAAATAACAGATTCATTTTAAGGGAAGAACCTGTTGAATTAGAGAGACTAAAAGAGATATTGCAGGAATTTTCCACAATCTCCGGCGGAGACTTATATCTCACAAACTATGACGACACAAGCGTATTAGAAGAGATAGCTGAATATGCTGCTTCCTTGAGTCTAAAAAACGTCTATCCCGTTATAAGGATCGAAGATTTTAATGATATTTCGCTACCAGTTGGTGTTAAGACTATTGTAGAAGCAGAATACTCTGAAGAAAACCTAGAAAAGATTGAGGATTTGGAAGATGTGCATGGACTGCTCCTGATGGTTAAAAGCGAATACTTAGACAGAATCCAACAAATAGAATTTTATGGAGAAATATATGTGGATTTGCTCTTCCCGGGTTCCCTGAAAAAGGTAGATTTCGATCTTATGGAGGCAAAAAGGTTGCAAACCCCAATAACCCAACACCATTCATGTCTAAGTGGTACACTGGCCATCACCGGAGAAGGGTTCGTCTTGCCCTGTCCACTCTTAAGAAATTTCTTAAAAGGCAACATCAAAACGATGACCCTAAAACAAATCCTCAGAAAGCGCAAACTCAAAGAATTCTGGAAAATAACAAAAAAGCAGTTTGAATCATGTAATAAATGCCCGATTGCACATGTTTGCCATGATTGTAGGGCCCTAGAATACAATGCTTCAGGCGATATTTATGGTATTGAATATTGTCCTATAAATGAACTAATTACCCCCAGAGAAACCAGTCTTAAATGTGGCCTACCTCATCTTGAATGGTAAGATTTCAGAGAAATGACGTGCAAAAAAGTTTTATGCTTAGAATGACATGTAATATAGGGGTGGATATAATGGTCAAGATTGAAGTTGTTAATGTGGAAAAACCAGAGGGTGTTGAATGTATAATCGGCCAAGGGAACTTTTCAATATTCACCGTTGATGATCTGGCCCGTGCACTCCTGACAGCAGTACCCGGAATAAAGTTTGGAATTGCCATGAATGAAGCAAAACCCCAGCTAACAAGATATACAGGAAATGACAAAGAACTTGAAGAATTAGCTGCAAAAAACGCCGTAAATATTGGAGCAGGACATGTATTTGTAATAGTTATGAAAAATGCATTCCCAATAAATGTGTTAAACACTGTTAAAAACCACCCCGCAGTTGTAATGGTCTATGGGGCCAGTGAAAATCCATTGCAGGTTATAATTGCCGAAACTGAACTTGGTAGGGCTGTCTTGGGAATAGTTGATGGAAAAGCTGCTAACAAGATTGAAAACAACGAACAGAAAAAAGAAAGAAGAGAACTAGTGGAAAAGATTGGGTATACAATTGACTGAGACCAGATGATCCCAACCTTTTTAACCTCTCTAATTATTTATCTAGGTGGGAAGAGTCCTTCCGTAAGGGCGAAGTAGTTCACTGATATCCAGGTGAAAATATGAGAGTACTCTTTATCACATCCAATAAAGGTAAAGTGAAGGAAGCTAAGACTTATCTCTCCCCATTAGGAGTTAAGGTTCTTCAGAGACAAATAGATTATCCAGAAATACAAGCGAATACTCTTGAGGAAGTCGTGGGATTTGGAGTTATGTGGTTAAAGGATTATTTAGATGAACCTTTCTTTATAGATGATTCTGGCCTTTTTATTGAGGCTCTAAATGGCTTTCCTGGAGTGTATTCTGCATACATATACAAAACTCTCGGAAATGAGGGAATATTAAAATTAATGAACGAGGTTAAAAATAGGAGAGCCTATTTTAAAAGTGTCATAGGCTATTACGATGGGAGAATTCACATTTTTACTGGAATCACAAGAGGCCATATTATTAATGAGAAGAGAGGGAAGTACGGATTCGGATTTGACCCAATTTTTCTACCAGAAAATAGCAAAAAAACCTTCGCTGAGATGCAAACTGAGGAAAAGAACAGGATTTCACACAGAGGTAGAGCATTAGCAGAGTTCGCAAGATGGTTAAAAGAAAATTTTAAAAAGGAGTAAGTGACAATAATCCTCGGCAAGTTATTGAAAAAATGACAATTGTAAGGGGGATTCAGATGAGTGACACGATAGACGCTGTTGATATGAAACTCCTTAAAGAGCTTAAAGAGAACTCAAGGGAAAACATAGCTACTCTAAGCAAAAAGCTTGGAATCCCAAGGACAACTGTCCACTATAGGATTAAAAAACTTATTAATGAAGGAGTAATCGAAAAATTCACAATCAAGCCCAACTATAAAAAACTCAACTTAGGGACTACTGCCTTCATTTTAGTAAGATACAACCCTGATTCAGGCCTTACACAAAGAGAGATTGCCAAAAAGATCGCCCAGATCGATGGTGTTCACGAAGTTCATATAATAGCTGGGGAATGGGATCTTTTAATAAAAATTCGAGCTCCTTCAGCCGAAGATATAGGGAAAGTAGTCGTAGATAAGCTTAGAGAAATCAAAGGAATCGGACAAACAGTAACGATGGTTTCCTTTGTATCTGTTAAAGAAGAGCTTTAGTTGTACTGGGCGATGATTACCGTTCTCCTTTCTGATTTTATGATGATGCGAGGATTTTTATGAGCCCACTAAGAGATTTTTTGTCTTTTAAATTTCTTCTAAAAGAGCGTGGGGTGGTGGGGGCGCGGGGATTTGAACCCCGGTCCGCGGGTTTCTCCGGGTCAGAGCTCCAAAGGCTCATCCCCCAAATCAGCAAACCCGCTCGTCTTCACACCTCTGGAGCCCGCGATGATAGACCAGGCTACACCACGCCCCCGTCCCATAACACTAAAACCAACACCAATTTATAAACTTTACTATGATTGCATCTATCACAGAACAAATAGCACAAAAGAAAACTCTTGGGGATTATTCAACCATTTTAGGGATTATTTGGATAGAAATTTGTTTCTAAAAGGTATGATGAACTCGAGCCTTTAGTGATGCTCCATTCCCTATGGACACTAACCTTTGGTTGGTAACACTAATATTTAGAAAGCGTTTAAAAGGTGCTACTATATTGCAAATTGGTGATACAATGCTCATCCTTAACAAACTAGTGGAGGAAAATAAAGCTGAGGAAATACTTGAGTACGCACGAGAATTTCACGGACATGTATGTCCATATGTCGCTCTTGGGATAAGAACCTCATTGATCGCAATGAACGAACTTAGTGTTGGGAGACTTGACTATTCAGCCAGCGTAAATGAGAGCATTCTAGCAATAGTTGAAATTAATAGCTGCTTTACTGACGGCGTTCAAGTTACCACAGGATGCACTCTCGGAAATAATTCCCTAATCTATATGGATCTCGGTAAAACTGCACTAACTCTTGTTAAACGCTCAACTTGGGAAGGGGTTAGAGTGTATATCGACGCTGAGAAACTCGAAAAATATTATCCACCAGAGGCGAGAGAACTATTTAACAAAGTCATAAAGGAGAGAAAAGGAAGTCCAGAAGAAAGAGAATACCTAAAAGAACTTTGGGAAGATATCGCAAGGACTATGCTCTACCTTCCTAGGGAAGAATTTAAAATAGAGCAAGTTAAGATCCCCCCAATTGAACAGGCCCCTATTTTTGAGAGCATCCGGTGCTCAGAGTGCGGAGAGCTGGCGATGTCAAGGAGAATCGTCTACATCAACGAAGAGCCCCTCTGCTACAAGTGTGCCGGGAAAGAGTACCACGCGGTGATTGGGCGGGGAATCGTTAAAATCGGAGGGTCTGGCAATGGAACTTAACCTCAGGCCGATTGGAGTGATACGATCTCCCTACAAGAGTCCTTTGGAGTGCCCCAGTCAGGGGAGGCTCTCGGAGGAAATATTCATAGTGGAAGTCTTTCCCGAGTTTGAGGGGGGACTGAAGGACGTAGAAACCTGCACACACTTAATACTCCTCTACTGGCTTGACAAAGCTAGAAGAGATGTGCTAACAGCCATGCCCCCTCATGATAAAAAGGAACACGGAGTTTTTGCAACCCGCTCTCCCCACAGGCCGAACCCGATAGGATTCGCCGTAGTAGAGCTTATAGAGAGGAGAGGAAGGAAACTAATTGTAAAGGGATTAGATGCACTAGATGGAACTCCCGTTATCGACATTAAACCATATTCTTCAGCTATAGACTGTGTGGAAAATGCAAAGATTGGATGGTTTGAGGAGGTGAATAAAAAATGAAAAGAGCCCTTTCGATCATAGTTTTACTCGTACTCATCTCCGGATGCTTACAAAGTCAATCAGCCGAGGAAGCTACGATAATCGTAAAAGACCTCGCCGGGAGAGAAGTCAAAGTTCCAAAAGGCGTTGAGCGGATAGTGGCTGTTGGCCCCGGTGCCCTGAGGATCATGGTATATCTAAACGCGACCGACATGGTAGTGGGAGTTGAGGATTGTGAAAGGCAATGGGGTTCAGGAGGAAGGCCTTACATCATGGCCCACCCCGAACTTAAAGAACTCCCAAGCATAGGCCCCGGGGGCCCTGGAAAGCTTCCCAATCTTGAGGCCCTGATAAACGTGAAACCCGACGTTATTTTCATAACATACGTCGATGCCAAAACCGCCCAAGATATGCAGGAAAAAACCGGAATCCCAGTTGTAGTACTTAGCTATGGGGAGCTAACGACCTTTGAGGATGATGAACTCTTTAAATCCATTGAATTGGCTGGAAAAATCCTAAAAAAAGAAGATAGAGCGAAAGAAGTTATCAATTTCATTAAATCAATTCAAGAAGACCTCCTTAAGCGAACAGAAAATGTTGAAAGTCCAAGTGTTTATGTTGGAGGAATAGGGTATAAAGGCGCCCATGGAATAGAAAGTACGGAAGCAAAATACCCGCCTTTTGTTGTATTACACGCGAAAAACGTTGTTGATGAGCTTGGGGAGGGTCATAAATTTATAGACAAAGAAAAACTCTTGGATTGGGATCCAGAATACATCTTCATAGACGAAGGAGGATTAAGCTTAGTACTTGACGACTACAGAAAGAGTCCCGAGTTCTATGAGTCACTGAAGGCCGTGAAAAATGGCAACGTGTATGGAATTCTCCCGTATAATTACTACTCCACAAACATCGGTACGGCCATGGCAGATGCGTACTTCATTGGAAAAGTGTTATATCCCGAGCGTTTTGAGGATGTAGACCCTATTCAAAAGGCAAATGAGATATATAAATTCCTTGTCGGCAAGCCAGTTTACGAAGAGATGGCCAACCAGTTCGGTGGGTTTGGAAAGATAGACCTCTCTAATAGGAGCGTAAACTACTCACTACCAACTTCACCGTGATGCAACATGGAGTATGAGAAATACATTGCAAATAGAATTTTAGCGGGCCTTTTTCTCTTTATTCTCATATTTATGGTTAGCGTTTTCTCCATCTCCCAAGGGGGCTACAATCTTTCAATAGATGAGGTTATCAGAGTATTGATTGGAAGAGGAGATTATAAATCCAACATGGTAATATGGAACATTCGTTTTCCCAGAGTGCTTGCTGGAATTCTCGTGGGAGCTTCATTGGCAATCTCAGGTGCGGTTATGCAGGGTTTCCTGAGAAATCCTCTGGCAAGTCCTTTCACTATGGGGGTTTCGCATGGGGCAATGTTTGGGGCCTCTATTGCCATTCTGCTGGGAGCAGGCTATTCTGAAAGTTCAGGTAAGATAATTGTGAATAATCCCTATGCGGTAGTATTATTTGCATTTCTCGGTGCAATGAGTGCAGCTGCCATTATTTTACTCCTCGCAAAATTGAAAGGATTAAGCCCGGAAGCCATAATACTTTCAGGAATCGCAATGAGTTCCCTTTTTGTAGCCTTAACCACACTTATACAGTATTTTGCAGATGAACTTCAACTTGCTGCGATGGTTTATTGGAGCTTTGGGGATCTTGGAAGGACAACTTGGAGGGAAGATATCATGCTTGGAATAAGTTTTACGGCTGTTTTTACTTATTTTATCATGAAAAGATGGGACTTGAATGCTTCTGCACTCGGGGATGAGATTGCAAAATCCGTAGGGGTTGAGGTGGAAAAGACAAGAGTAATTTCAACATTTTTAGCAACTTTTCTGACAGCTATTAGTGTCTCTTTTGTTGGAGTTATAGGGTTTGTTGGACTAATAGCACCTCACGCCGTTAGACTTCTCTTCGGTGGGGACTACAGATTTTTAATACCTCTTTCCGCCCTAATGGGCGCCTTTCTGCTTCTCACTGCAGATACGATTGCAAGACTTCTTTTTTCACCAATTACCTTGCCGGTTGGTGTTGTGACGTCATTTTTAGGTGCTCCAATGTTTATCTACCTGTTAGTGCGTATGGAGGGAGGCAGATGAAGGTTTTGAGAGTAAAAAATCTCAATTTTAGCTACAATGGTTCAAAAATCCTGCATGATATCTCTTTGGAAGTTGAACAAGGAGAATTAGTTGCCATATTGGGCCCAAATGGTGCTGGAAAGAGCACTCTTATGAAGTGTATTGCGGGAATTTTCAGGTGTAAAGAAGTTGAAATTTTTGGAGAACCTTTACACCGGTGCTCCCGAGAAGAACTTGCAAAAATAATAGGGTACGTGCCTCAGAGTATTATTCCCGGTTTTATGAGGGTTTTTGATACGGTTCTTTTGGGCAGGAGACCATATATAGGACTCACACCATCAAGGGAAGATATTGAAATTGTCAAACAGACTCTAAAAAGGCTTAAAATTGACCACTTGGCACTAAAACCCTTAAACAAACTCAGCGGAGGAGAAATACAAAAAGTAAATATAGCCAGGGCCCTTGCTCAAGAACCGGAGATACTTTTAATGGACGAACCCACAAACAACCTTGACCTAAAAAGCCAGATGGAGGTGATGAAAATAGCAAGAAAATTTGCAGAGTCCGGTAAAACATCCATAATTATCATGCACGACGTTAACCTGGCATTACGCTTTGCAGACAGGTTTGTTTTCATGAAAAGTGGAAAAATAATAAAAGATGGGGGCAAAGATGTTCTCACACCGAAACTTTTTGAAGAGGTTTATGGGGTCAGGGGCGTTATTGCGGAAGTTGAAGGTACTCCCATAGTAATTCCAGCTTTAGAGAGCTGATATGTGAAAGAGGCCTTCCATTAATTTTCCAAAGAGATAACTTAAGAACGCTGCACCTAGTCCAGTAACAACCATCTCAAAGATCTTTTTCCTTACTGAAATCCCTGAAAGTATTGAGATAACACTTGCAACCACTGCCAGAGCAGTTCCAGCCAGAAAGATTGAGAAAGGCAATGCAAGCAAAGATGATGAGGCAATAAAATATGGCAACACTGGAAAGATTATTCCCGTTAAATAGGCCAAGCCCGTATAGAAAGCAGAACGTATCTCATTCTCATTTCCACCCTGCACAAGAAGATTTATCATTGCACTTTCATTAGAAGAAAGTTTTTCTGCAACTTCTCTTGCAACATCCTCTGGCATGCCGCTTTCTAAAAGCCTTTCCATAAGCTCTCCCTTTGCTCTCTCTGGAGAGACTCTAAAAAGCACCTCCATTCTCTCTTTTACACTCTCATTTACCTGTCTTTGAGATCTAACCGAGATAAAAGCACCTATTCCCATAGAAAGTGCTCCTGCTACTCCAACTATCAGACCACTAATCCCCACTATCTTTGGATTATGAACGTAGACTGCTGAAAGTCCAGTAACCGCTCCCAAAAGCTCTACAAGACCATCATTCATTCCGAGAACAAAATCCCTTATGTTCTCCACGTGAAAGCGTTTCTTGCTTTCATAGAAAAAGTGTTCATGTTCAAGCTCATCTATAATTATCTTCGAAATCACTTCTCTTTCTTCATCACTAAGCTTGTATTTTGTTAGAAAGTTAAAATACTTCTGAATGGCCGAGTTTTCTCCCATTTCAAGCAAAGAAACAACAGTTCCTGGCCCTAAAAGCTTCCTAAGCATTTTCACAAAAAAGAAACTGAGCCTGCCTATCTTTATTTTTTTCGGTTTTTTGCCTCTCTTGTCCAAAAAGCCGTGCCAGAACTTTGCGTGATTGGATTCAATGTGAGATAGCCTTAAAAATTCGTCTCTCAACTTGAGATCCTTCTCATCTCTACTCAAGGATGCATAAAGAACAGAGTCCTTGTATTCGTCCTCGTAAAATTGACTCGCTAATTTCAGCATTTCCTCCATCTTCGCCCACCAAAAATGTAAAAATTTGAGGGTTAATAAAGTAAACGGAAATCACTCTGCAGGGGCGTAGTAGCACCTCTTTGGCGAAATGATTTTTCCTCCCTTTTTGAGATTTTTAATTGCTTTGTCAACTTCCTTCTTGTCAATTCCAGCTATTTCTGCTATTTCAGCACTCTTTAGAGGCTTTCCAGATTCCTTTAAAACTTTGAAAACTATCTCCTCACTCATAGTCCCCACCTTGAAAATTTTGCATTATGAAGTTAGATTTCAAAACTTATAAAGTTTTCAGTTCAAAACAAAAAAGAAAATCAAAGGTACTCCCAGACACCATAGCCCTTGAAGTTATGCACTATGGTTTTTGTCGTCGTGAACTGTTCTACGGAATAACCTATGCCCTCTCTTCCAACGCCGCTGTCCTTCATGCCTCCGAAGGGATAGTAACCTATCCCGTGCCTCGGGTACTCGTTTATGAAGACGCTGCCAACCTCAAGCTTTCTAGCGACCTTTCTCGCCCTCCTTTCGCATTCGCTGAAAACCGAGGCATCAAGCCCGAAGCGGGAGGATTTGGCTATCTCTATAGCTTCATCCTCGTCCTTCACCTTGATGAGAAGGGCCATCGATCCAAAAACGTCCTCATTAAAGGCTCTGAGATCTTTAATCTTTTCTTTGCTAACCTCAAGCAGGATAGGCCACACGTAGTTGCCCTTCCGCCTGAACTCCGTTAGAGGCCTCGCCCCCTTCTCCACGGCGTCTTTATAAACCTCTTCAATGTACTCTGCGGAGCTTTCGTCAATCAGCGGACCCATCACGGCGTTTTCGTCCTCCAGTGGGTTCCTGGGCTCCATGCCTTTCAGCTTCTCAAGTATTCTCGCCTTTAAATCCTCGTAGATTTTCTCCTGTGCCAGGATGAGTCTTATCGCATCACACCTCTGCCCGGAAAAGCTCACCATACCCTTCACGATCTTCTCACTCGCCAGCTCCAGATTGGCATCATCGAGGACTATGGCGGGATCCTTTCCTCCGAGTTCAAGGTGGTAGGCCTTTATTCCGCCCGTTCTTATGATGTGCTCCCCCACCTCGGTGCTCCCAGTAAATGTTATCGCCCTTATGCGCCTGTCCTTCACAACATCGTCCATAAAGCTTCCCGGGATTGTCAGGAGTGCAAAGCTCTCCTTCGGAAAGCCCGCGAGCTCTAAGACCCTAACGAACATGATAGCGGCTAAGGGATCGGCGGACGCAGGCTTCAACAATACGGTGTTTCCGCTCAGCAGGGCAGGCACTACTTTGGCTGCCGAGATGAACAACGGGTAGTTAAAGGGGCTTATGGCGAGTATCAATCCGTAGGGTTCCCTCTTCACTATTCCCTCACTTTCAAGAGTCTCCTCGCTCCAGTCGCCTGGCACGTAATCACCGAGCATCCTCCTCGATTCAAAGGTCGTTTTTTCGAGCCTCTCGATAGTGGCCTTTGTTTCACCAACGGCGTTGCTCTTGGGCTTGCCTGCATCGAGTATCAGAACGTTCACGAAGTCCTCAAAGGCTTCCCTCATGAGTCCCGCCGCTTTTAGGAAGCTCTGCACTCTCTTCTCCCCGGGATAGTTCCTTATCTCTTCTCTACCCTTTTCGTAAACCCTTGCTAAGGCCTCTTCGACCTGGTCCCTGCTGAGCCTTGAGACCCTCGCTATAATCCGGCCGTCTATGGGGCTCTTCACTTCGGAAAAACTTTCTCCAAAGACCCATTGCCCTGCAACGTATGCCTTGAACTCCGGGATGCCGTCTTCTCCCGGGCGGTATATCCCGTCGAAAATCTTGTTGTGGACAAGTTTGTCCATTTCTAATCACCGATATGTAATGATACCCAAGAATATTTAAGCTTTGCTCACCAATGGTGATACCGTGATAGTTATGGGACTAAAAGAGGCCATATTTGCGGGCGGTTGCTTCTGGTGTATGGAGGCAACCTTTGAGAGACAGCCGGGAGTCTTTGAAGCGATAGCGGGTTATACCGGTGAGAAATTGAAAACCCCACCTATTAAATTGCTTCCACGGATGAAAAAGGGCACATAGAGGCCTTAAAAGCCCTGTACGACCCAAACCTGGTATCCTAAAACACAGACCATTCCGATGGGCCTAACTTGTCGTCGTTGCGTCTGACCAGAACGGAAAGTGATAAGACTCGTGAGTTCAAGAAAGGCAGGACTAGGTTTTTCAATGGTTGACTAATTCTTGTAAAAAATGCCGATAAGTTTTTAAAATTTTTACATTGATATGTTTATGATGATCGGAATAATTGGTGGTGGACAGTTGGCAAAAATGATGGCTCAAGAAGCCAGGAAGCTGGGCTTTGGTATAGCAGTGTTAGATCCTCAAGAAAAATGCCCAGTCTGTGGTTTAGCAGACGTCAAAATAACAGGGAGCTTCATGGACGGAGAGAAGATAAGGAATCTCGCTGAAATCTCAGATGTCCTAACGTATGACATAGAGCACATAAATGTTGAAGTCCTAAAAGAGCTAGAAGAAGAGGGATATCCAGTCTACCCTTCTCCAAAAATACTTGAGATAATTCAAGACAAACTCGTTCAGATGGAGACCATGAAAAAAGCAGGTGTCCCGATTCCAAAATTCATAAGGGCCGATAGAGATGAACTCACGGAAAAGGCCATTGAATTCGGCGTTCCCTTGGTTCAAAAAACGAGAAGGGGAGGGTATGATGGGAAGGGTGTGGCGGTCATAAGAACCGAGAAGGAACTTGACAAGCTCCTCCCAACAGATTCAATGCTTCAAGAGTTCGTAGAAATAGAGAAAGAGATAGCAGTAATGGTTGCTAGGGATCAAGACGGGAACATTGAAGTCTATCCAGTAGTAGAGATGGTCTTTAACGAGGCAAACATCCTTGATTTCCTAGTGGCTCCAGCTCGAATAGATGAAGATATCGCTAGAGAGGCCCAGGACATTGCAGTTAAAGTCGTTGAGGCTCTAGACGGGGTAGGAATATTTGGGATTGAGATGTTCCTGTCAAAAGACGGCACGGTTCTCTTAAACGAAGTGGCCCCCAGGCCTCACAACTCAGGTCATTATACAATAGAAGCCTGCATGACAAGCCAGTTTGAGCAACACATAAGAGCCATTACCGGTCTGCCACTGGGAAACTCTGAGCTTCTGGTCCCTGCCGTAATGTTCAACGTTCTGGGCGAAGGCTATGGAAGACCAAAAGTTCTCGGAATGAAGGAAGCCCTGAGATATCCTGGGGTGTATGTGCATATTTACGGCAAACCTGTTGTTAGGCCTTTAAGAAAAATGGGGCACGTTACCGTTGTTAATAAGGACTTAGGTAAAGCCCTAGAAGTTGCCCAAAAAGTCAAGAGAATTATTAAGGTGGTGGGAGATGACCCCTAAAGTAGGAATTATAATGGGTAGCGATTCCGATTTGCCGGTCATGAAGGAAGCTGCTAAAGTTCTCGAGGAATTTGGTGTAGAGTATGAAATAACAATAGTTTCAGCCCACAGAACTCCAGAAAGGATGTATGAATACGCCAAGACGGCAAGAGAGAGGGGTGTTGAAGTTATAATTGCAGGCGCAGGCGGGGCTGCTCATCTGCCAGGAATGACAGCTTCGATAACGACTCTTCCAGTAATCGGGGTTCCTGTCAAGAGCAAGGCTTTGAATGGCTTGGATTCCCTTCTCTCGATAGTCCAAATGCCTAGCGGAGTGCCAGTAGCGACAGTGGCAATAAACAATGCCAAAAATGCTGCCCTGCTCGCCTTGAGAATACTTTCGATAAAGTATCCCGAGATTGCAGAAAAGCTGGAGAAATACAGGGAAGAAATGAGAAAAACCGTTGAAGAGAAAGCCAAGAAGCTTGAAAAGATAGGATGGGCAAAATACCTCGGAGAAGGACTCAACGGGTGAAGCATTGGGGCTGACCTCCTCCCCGCCCTGAAGTGCGAGGCTTTCAAAGAAAAATCAAGAATAAAGAGCCCAGAAACAATTTTAGTTCTCCCAAGGAACTACCAGCGAGGGAACTTTTATTGCTCTGTTTTGATTTTTTATTCAAGAAAACTCAAAAGTGTCCTCCGAAAACGTTAATAGGAACAATAACAAACATAAAAATGGTGATGAACATGGAGATAACCGACAAGGAAGTTTTTGAAATTGCATTAAACGCCGAAATAAAGGCAAAAGAAGCCTATGAAAAGATGGCGTCCCTTGTGAAAAGTGACATTATTAGAGATGAGCTTTTGTTTCTGGCCAAGGAGGAGGACAAGCATAGACAGATAATAGAGAAGATGGCCGAAAAGTTTAAAGAGAGTGAAGGAGAGCCCAAAAAGATTGAGATAGAGGTCATGGGCGAGTTCAAGGTTATTGCTGAAAAGATGGCCGAGGCTATAAAGAAGCCGGATTTTAACCTTGACGAAGTTTACGAGATAGCCATGGAGGCCGAGCTTGTGAGTGAAAAACTCTACAAAGAGCTCGCAAGCTATGGGGCAAACGAGAAAACCAAGTTTGTACTAAAAATGCTCGCAGATATGGAGAGGCAACACTTTAACATTCTCAAGAAGCAGTATGAGTATATCATGCAGTATCCGGATGTGTATAAGGAAGAGCTCTACGACCAGCTCATAAAGGATATAAACTTCAACTTCTGAGATTTGATTTAATCTTCCGAGGATATAAAGACAAAGCTGGCAAAAATAAGAACCGAACCCCTCCTTTAGTTCTTTTTCTTCAACACGACGAACTCCTTGTAGTCCATCACCTTGATGAAGCCCTTTCTAAGATAGTACGAATATGCTTCAAGATCCGGGAATGTTATAACGTAGGGGTCTTTTCCAAGTTCTCCCAGCCTTTTAAACGCAAATTCAAGGAGCCTTGAGCCGTGGCCTTTGCCCCTATAAGATGGATCAACCATGACGAACTCGATGAGGCCTGTTTTTTCGTTTTTAATCTCCTCTGGCACCCACCAGACATCCTTACCCTCAAGGTTGTAAACCAGCGCCATGGTGCCGATTATTTTTTCATCCTTGCCCTTAAGAATGTAGAGCTCGTCGAACTCTTTTCCAAGGCGAAACTCAAGGAAGGGCTCGTAGACCCTTTTAAACCTCTCAAAATCATCAGGAGATGGCTTGTTTTCTACCCATTCCAGCGCTGGATAGGCACCGTTCGTGCCCTTATAAACTCTGAAGACAAATCTCAAGAGTTCTTCTTTTAGAGAAAGTGAGTTTTTTACTTTTATGATTTCCATGTTGCCTCCCATAAGATTTAGCCTAGTTTTCTAAAAAGGGTTGCGGTAAAAAGATTTATTAATTAGGTCATCCTAATAAACTTGGTGGTCGTATGGAATACCTTAACATTAAAGTTCTGGATGAAGATGGAAATGAAAAGCCACTTAGCGACTTTGTCCTTGGCAAGTGGACAGTTCTTTACTTCTATCCCAAGGACAACACACCCGGCTGTACAACCGAGGCAAAGGAATTCACGGAACTTATTGAGGAGTTTGAGAAACTCGGCTTTCAGGTGATTGGTGTTTCCTGCGATTCTCCCAAAAGTCACAGAAAATTCAAGGAAAAACACGGATTAAAGATTAGACTCATCAGCGATCCAAACGCTGAGCTTCATAAAGGCCTCGGCGCGTGGGGAAAGAAGAAGCGCTACGGCAGGGAATACGAGGGCGCGATAAGGAGCACTTTCATCCTCAGCCCGAAGGGCGAGATACTTTGGAAGAAGATAAAAGTAAAAGCAAAAGGACACGCGAAAGAAGTACTCGAGGAGGCCAAAAGATTAATATCTCTAGAAAACCAGATTTAAACGGGTGATTACATGAAAGAGATTAACGCACTTGCACTGGCTTTGGAGGTTGAAAAGGCAGAGCTTAGGTTTTATATCGAAATGGCTAAAAAGGCAAAGGATGAGAGGGCAAAAAGGATGTTCCTCTTTTTAGCTGGGGAAGAAGCTGAACATTGGGACGTTTTTGAGAAGATGTTCGTGGAGAAGCTTCTCCAAAACCCGGAAGTTCCACAGGTCGACAAAGAGCTTTTACAAAAACTTACTCCAAAATACGAGGGAGAAATAAGTGAAGTTAAGGCTGTAGAATTAGGAATGGAACAGGAAAAACTCACATGGGAATTTTATGAGGAGGCTGCAGAAGAAGCGGAGGATGAAAATCTTAAGAAAATCTTCAGGGAGCTGGCAAAGGTAGAAAAGAGCCACTACGAGCTGCTCAAGGCCCAATATGACTCTGTGATGAAAACAGGGATATGGATGGATTACCAAGATTTTAGCCTTGAGGTGGATTGAAAATGGGCTGTTTCGTAGATAGTTAAAAGCTTACTTGGTTTTGTTTCCGCAATTTTTAAATGGTTTTGAGGTGAGTATAAGCCCAAGACTCTTTCCAGGTTTCTTTTCAATCTCAGGAATAAGGTATTAAAAACGAAAAGTACCTGATTTAACAGGCTGCTTGGAATTTCAGGTCTCGCCCCTTAGTGATCAAATCCGCTCTCCCTTTATCACATAAATTGCTGAGCCACCAATGTATGTTGTATGATCGCTCATCCTTTCGAGATGTCTGAGTATCAAAGCCTCAACGGCTTTACAGATGTTCGAATCCTTATTGAGTTCCTCTATACTTGCTAGATAAAGCTTATCCACCTTTTCGTCTGATTCTAAAAGCCTCCCGACAGATGTTTCATCCCCTTCCAAGAAAGCTCTGAGTGCAAGCTCAACCATTTTCTTGACAATTTTAAGTGCTTGTTTTGATCTTTCAAATTCACATCCTGGGTTTGTTATTTTCAGTGTCCTCTCTATTTCCATAGAATACCTTGAAATTCTATATAAGTCGTAGCTTACATCTATTGATGCTTGAATATACCTCAGGTCAGATGCCATTGGTTGATACCTTACTAGGAGTTCGGTTGCAATCTCTACAAGCTCATTCCTGAGGATGTGAAGCTTGCTTGAATTATCTTCTATGCTATCACCCTCCCCTCCTAAGACACTTTCAAGGGAGTTAACGCACTCCAAAACCGTGCCTCCCATCTCCTGGAGTATCTTCTCAATTTGCTTTAATCCTAAATCCAAGAGTTTTCTCATCCCAACACCCCCGTAACGTACTGTTCGGTAAGCTCATGTTCAGGATTTTCAAAAACCTTCCTTGTAGGCCCCACCTCTACGAGTTCACCAATATAGATGAAAGCAACATAATCGCTCACTCTGGCAGCTTGTGCTGGAGAATGGGTAACCAAGATTATTGTGTATTCGTTCTTGAGTTCAAAAAGTAACTCCTCTATTTTCTTTGTTCCAACGGGGTCTATATTTGCTGTAGGCTCATCCATCAGCAGAATCTTTGGCTTCATTGCGAGAGCCCTTGCAAGTACCAACCTCTGCCTCTGCCCACCACTTAGGTTTGAGGGATAGTCATTGAGCCTGTTCTTCACTTCATCCCATAATGCCGCCTTCTTCAGGGCCCATTCAACCCTTTCATCTATCTCCCCCTTTGACCTCACAAGTCCATTTAGCTTCAGCCCTATTGCAACATTATCATATATAGTCAAGTGGGGGAACGGGTTAGGGTACTGAAAAACCATGCCAACTTCTCTCCTGACTTCAATCGGATCAACTTCTGGATTGTAAACGTCTCTTCCAAAGATTTTAACTTTCCCCTCTACTCTAGCTTCTTCGTTGAGCTCAAGGAGCCTGTTGAATGCCCTGAGCATAGTCGATTTCCCACATCCGCTTGGCCCCATAACAGCAAAGACAGTATTTCTTGGAACCTTCAAGTCCACACCCTTAATCACCATATTGTCCCCGTAGTAAACTCTAAGATCTTCAGTTTCAAGCGCAAACTTCATAACATCCTCACCTCCCTGAGGCTGAGTCTTACCGGGATGAATATTCCAAAGAATATCAGAAGTAGAATCAACGATGCCCCCCATGCGATCTCGTGGTGTTCCCGTGCAGGACTCTGGATTAGGTTGTAGATTAATAGTGGAATTGCTCCAACGGGCTTTCCAATGCCAATTTGATATGTCTCATATGAACCGCCAACCGTGAAAAGAAGAGGCGCCGTTTCGCCGGCTACCTTAGCAATCCCTATGAGGAAACCCGTTAAAATTCCTCTCTTTGCCATTGGCACTAAGATTCTAAAAACAGCCTTTACTCTTGTTACTCCAAGGGAAAAGGCTGCTTCTCTATATGCGAACGGAATTTGTCTCATTGCTTCATGTGTGTAAACCGCAACATAGGGTATCATTATTATCGCCAGTGCTAACGCTCCAGCAAGGGTTGAGTACGTGCCCATTGGGACAACCAAAATCTGCATGACAAAGACTCCCACAAGTATCGTCGGAAATTCGAGCATTATCTGGAGCAGGAACTTGGTCGCCCTTCCAAGTATGCTTTTCGGGTATTCATAGGCATATACCCCTACAAAAAAACCAACCGAAAGACCCATTAGAGAGGCAAGAAGGGTCAGAAATAGAGTTCCGAGAATAGCGGGCCCTATACCGCCCTCTGAAAGTGTTCCGGTTATGAAGGTTATCCCCCTATTCAAAATTACGTGGATACCATTCTTAAATACGCTGTAAACTATGTGAAAGAGAGGGAGGAACATCAACACCACTAAAGTCCCAACAAGACCTAAAAACACCTTTTCCTTGAGCTTTCTTACCTTATAGCCTGACATTTGCTTCCCACCTCCTCAAGAGATAAAGTCCCGCCAAGTTAACGGTCAAGCCTATTGCAAATAGGGCCAAACCAGCAGAAAACAGAGCCGAGGTCATATACTCATATATGAAGGCATTTCCATACTGGTTTGCTATCAATGATGATATTGTGTATCCGGGAGCAGATAAAGCCAAGCTCAAGTTGAACGTGTTCCCTATCACCAAGCTGACTGCCGCAGTTTCTCCAATAGCCCTCCCAAACGCTAAGATTATACCTGAATAAACGGCCGGCTTTATATATCCCAGCAGGATTTTTGTCGCCTCAAGTTGGGTTGCACCAAGGCTGTAAATTGCTTCGCGGTAAGTGAATGGTATCATCTGATAGGCTTCTCGTATTATGGCTGCAGCGAATGGGGTCACCATTATCCCAAGTAAAACACCGGCGGAGAAATAACTAAACCCCGTTATTGGGGGATAGGAAAATATGGGCAAGAAGGATAGGTAATCATATAAGGGCTGCATAACGACCCTCTTTAAAAGGGGAACGAGGACAAAAACTCCCCATATTCCGTATATTATCGTGGGCAAACCAGCCATAATATCCGAAAGGATTATTAGCCACTCTTTAATCCTTTTTGGAGCATAATCAACGACAAAAACCGAGTAAGCTAAAGAAAGCGGCAAGGCCACGAGTATTGCTATTACAGAAGTATATAAACTACCCCATATTGCCGCGAGCACACCGTAATATTCCTCGCTGGGCTCTTCAGCAGCTTTCCACACGTTTTTAATGTATATATCAAGACCTTCTCTGTGAAATATTGGCATCGAGTTGTATACATAGACAAGTAGCATAAGGAGGAAAAGCCCAAAGACAAAGCCTACAAAGGGAAGCAAGATGTGGTTTAGATTAACTTTCCTCTTTCCCACCTTTAGTAGAGCAGACATCATAATCCCCTCTTGCTGACTCTTATTGGGAAAGCTGGCCTCACGTACTTAACTCTCTTAACCGAAAGGATACTTCTCAAAACATTTTCCCTGTCCCAATAATCCCTTATCTCCCAGATCACGTTCTTTGGCCTCAGAGAAAGTATTTTTGGGATTAAGTCGTCAAAATTAATGCGCCCTTCACCTAAGGCCCTGTGCTCGTCTTTTGCCCCGTTATTGTCGTGAAGATGCACATGCTCTATTCCAGGTAGTAGCATGTACTCTTCTACGCCGAGCCCGTATTTGAGTGAGTTTATAAAGGCATGCCCTATATCGAAACACACGGAAACGTTTTCTTCAAGAAATGGAATTAGCTCATGCGGAAATGCACCAATCCTGTTATCAATTAAGTTTTCAATGACTAGCTTGACCCCGTACTCCTCAGCCACTGCGGAAAGCTCCATCATTTGTTTCCTTGTGTTCACAAGGGCTTTATGGTAGCTGTCCTTAATATCACCTCCGTGAACAACAACGTATTTTGCATCGAGCGTCCGGGCTATTTCGAAAACATTCTCCATAATCTCTATATTCTTTCTTGAATTTACGCAGAGGTCAACTCTAATGTTTCTTCCATCCGAGGTAGGCGCGTGAAGTGTAAATTCAACGTCAAGTGTTAGCAAACCATGAAGGACATCCCAGTCTATACCCTTATCAGTTAGACCTCTAAGACCATCAAAGCCGAGCTCAATAACATCAATTGGTAGTTCATCAATAGAAAATCCATTTCCTGAGATTTCCCTGATTATATAGGAGTTTACTCCTACCTTCATTTTTATCACCGGAAGAAAATTGAAATATGAAAAATCAGCTCGTCTGGATCATATCAACGGCCTTAAGACCTATCTCGGCAACTTCCTCTGGTAATCCAACGTAACCAGGTGCAATATTTTCCGACTTTTGTCCTTCCGTAAGAACCCATCTGAGAAACTCTTTGATTGCACTAGCTTTCTCTGGACTGTAGTGCTTTCCACCCCTATTCTGCCAGACAAGGAAATGCGAGAATGCAACAATTGGATACGAGTTCTCCCCTGGTGCATCCAGCAACTGCTTAACATCTTCTTTGTAACCCTCTGTTGGATCCGGGATGAAAGCTTTAACTTTCGCAACTGCCTCTTTAATTGTCTCCTCTGTTGGTTTAACAAATTTCCCAGCTTTGTTTTCTATGGCTGCAACGGGAAGATTTTCAGTTATTGCATAAGACAGCTCTGTATATGCTATGCTGTATTTTGTTTGCTTTAGAACCGCAACAACACCTGAATTACCCTTCCCACCAATTCCCCTTCCCATCTTGTCCACAGGCCAGTCAACTACCTTTCCATCGCCAACCTTTTCTGCCCACTCACTGCTTATCAGAGAGAGGTACGCTGTGAATACAGCCGTTGTTCCGCTTGAATCGCTCCTGTGGACAACGATTATCTTTTCGTGGGGAAGGTTTGCGTTTGGATTGAGCTCCTTTATCGCTTCGTCATCCCAATACTCGATCTCACCGAGGAATATCTTTGCAAGGACATCCCTGCTGAGCCTGAGCTCATCAACACCCGGCACATTGAAAACTATGGCGATTGCTCCAACAACCACTGGAAACTGAAGCGGCTGGTCGCCTGTTTCAAGGAACTTGTTCCAAGTTGGTTCTTTAACCGGTGGATCAGTCCTTCCAATGTCAGTGATCCCTTTTAGAAAAGCATCTTGACCGTGTCCGCTTCCACCACCTTCGTACTCAATTTTAACGTTTGGATTGAGTTTTTGGTAGGTTTCAATCCATTTCTGAACTTGATACTTCGGAAAGGTTGCACCGGCAGTACGCATAATCACCTGGCCCTGTGAATCTTCTCCGGTTGCAGTCGTTGTTTTTTCTCCCTGACCTATGCATCCGCTCGCTATAAGCCCAAGAGCCAACACAAACACTAACACGAGGCTTACAAGCTTTCTTTTCCTCATAGGAATTCACCGATCATATATGATCTTCACCTAAATATAAAGATTGTCGCAATAAAATATATATGTATATATTTTCTACAGGCTTACATATAGTTATGAGGCACTATATTAATAAAAACAACACACTTCTTGAAGAGAATACTAACACCCGAAGAACACAAAACTGCTAAAACTGGTCCAGCGAAAGAAGACTGATCTTTGATACTAACATAAATTGACACTACTGAATGGCTTCAGAAAGCTATTTCAAAAGTCCTGACCTCCTCCCCGCCAATGGCGAGGGGTTAAGCCGAACCCTCGCCCTTCAGGGCGGGGAGGTTTGAGGGGTCTCATTCAGACCCAAGATAAAGTGGGTCTTCAACCCCTCGGGGAGGGTCTTCCCCCCGTTACCCCTACCCGCCGTTAAACCCGACAGGCTCGGGGTTATCGTTTTCACGGCTTTTTTCAAAATGTTAAAGGCCCCAACTAAATCGGCATTCATTACAACGCCCTCTCTACGGCACTTGAATAAACCCCTAAAGATTCTCCCATTAGAATGACGTTGGCCGCAGAGGGGGCAAGTTTGGGAAGTGAAATCCTCATCAACAAGCAAGACTTGAATACCATACTCCTCCGCAACTTCCTTGAGGCGTTTAATCACGTAGTTAAACCTCCAAACGTGAGAGAGGAGGAAGTTCTGCTTCTTGCCCTTTTCAGGCTCTCTCGCGATTTTCTTTGGATAGCCAACCACAATCCTCGAAACTCCCAAATCGTAAAGTCTTCTAACCGTCTGCCTAACTGCAGTGTTAATGTAATGCCTTGCTTGGAGTTTTGCCTTCTCGTGCATTCTCTTTAGCTTTCTGCTCGCTTTAGCCCCACTCTTGTTAAGCTTCGACTGGTACTCACTAATCCTTTCCTGCCAGTAAAAAGCAATGCTTTTCAATGGCCTACCATTGACCAGAAAGCTCTCCCCATTCTCAACGTAAACGGCCATTAAATTGTTCACTCCGAGGTCAATTCCAGCTGTGAGGTTTCCTTTGGGCTCTCTGGGAAGTTTGACCCAGGAATTGCCTTCCAGCTTTTCCTCAACGGTGTAGCTGATGTGGGCGTACCACTTCCTCTTCACGTCGTCGTAAACAATCTCTAAACGCCCCTGCTTGCCTTTCAGGTGTATTCTCCCCTTGAACTGGATTTTTACTCTTCCAAACTTTCCGAGGCGCCTCAGCTCGATAACGTTGCCTTCAACCCTGTACTGGTCATTCCTCAATGGGATGACAAAGAGCTTTCTCCCACGCTTTTCCCTGACGAATTTCGGCGGTCTTGGCTTGAGCCAAGAGGGAAGTTCTCCTTTCTTTTTCTTCTTTATGAGGGTGAAGAAGCTCCGCCAAGCCTCGGCGTTTTTTCTTGCCAGTTGTTGGACTGTTGAGCCTCCAACCCAGTCTTTGAAAGTGTGGTAGGCTTCTTTCTCTGTTGTTGCGAAGTCTATTTTTCCGAATTCTTTGAACTGTTTTAATCTCTCGTAATTCAGTTTGTTCCATATTATTGCCGTGGCTTGGGCTAATTCGAAGAGGGTTTTCTCCTGTTCTTTTGATGGCTGGAGTTTTACTGTTACGCTCCTCTTCATTCTTCCTCTTCCTCGACTTTTTTGATCCAGAGTTTCATTGCTTCGGTTACGGCCACGCCTAAGGCTCCCCTAATTTTTCCATATTTCTTCTCCACGAGTTCCCTGAACTTTTTCTCGACCTCATCATCAACGGATATCGTTATGACGCCCATGTCCACACCTATTAAATATTAAAAAATACAAGTATTTAAACTTTTCCCCGCTTTCCCCAATACCTGCTGATCTTTTGAAGACTGTACCCCACCCTAAAGGACGATGCTTGAAAAAGAGAAAAGTCAGCAACTTAAGCTCAACGTCCCATGGCTTATCCTGACAGTATGCCTGACATTATCGAAAATACTTATTAACACCGGGACATATTATAAGGTGGTGATATAATGCTGGCGAAGTACCCTTTTGAACTTCCGAAGGATAGGCCCCTATCAAAGAGGGAAATAGCCCAAGCCCTCCGATGGGCGATTGAAGCCGAACTCGATGCTATAAGCTTCTATGAGCAACTGGCTGAACTTATAGAGGACGAGAGGATAAAGCACATCTTTTACGACGTTGCCAACGAGGAGAAGGAGCACTTTGGAGAGTTCCTCGCGGCGCTCTTTGAGGTTGATAAGGAGCTTGCGAAGTATATGAAAGATGGCTTCGAGGAAGTTGAGGAAGAGACCGGCATAAAGGTCGAACTTTGAGCTTTTCTTTTTCCATGTTTTTCTTTGATTTTCGTGCACTGTGCAGTATATTAACGTACTTTTGAATGCAATGAAAAAAGTTATTAAGGTTTGATGTTCATATAATTTTGGTGATGTACATGGTTGAACCACTTGTTAAGAAGGCGTATGAGACTGAGAAGAAGGCCGCCTCCAGTTATACAGATGGCCTCGCTCGCATAAGAGGACAAGGTCTTAGATACACGAAAGTTGAAGAAATCGTAGGGAGGATAGCAGTTGACACAATAATTCACAAGCATTTAATGGAGGCCATACTTAACGCCCAGAAGGAACTTGAGAAACTTGCAGGCGAGGGGCCCATAGAGGAGATCAAAGAAATAGAACTTGCACCGGAGCAGAAAGCCCTTGTCAAGCGCTTTGCCGAGATGCATCTTGAGATAGAGAGGGACATGATAGAGACATATCAAAAGATGGTCGATAAGATGACGCACCCGCTCTTTAAGGGCCTAGCAGAGGCGCTAGTTAAGAACGAGCAGGAACACCACAAGCTTCTCGCGGAACTCATTGAAAAATACAAAGAGTGAGATTTTCTTTTTTCTTTTAATGCATTTCATCAAAGAGATTACCCACAAATTCCTCCGCTATTTCCTCTTCTTTTCTCCCCTCGAAGTCCAGCTTCCGGTTGAGTTCTCTCATCATCTCAACGGTAATCTTTCCTTCAAGGAGTCTCAAAGCCTCTTCAACCTTCTCGGGAAGTTCTCTGCCAATCAAAATTGCCTCATAAGGGGGAAGTGCTTTCCTGTCGTCGTTAAGGGTTTTTAGATTAAACACTTCTACCCTTGCATCTGTCGTAAAGGCTGTTATCACGTCAACTTCTCCCTTCGAGATGGCCTCATACATCTGGGGTGGCATTAGGGGCTTAATCTCCCTAAACTCCAGGTCATAAACTTCTTTCAGCCTCGGAAGACCGTCCGGCCTTTCAATATAAGGGCCCGGGCAGGCAAAGACAAGATTCTTTGATATCTTCGCCAGATCGCTTATGGTCTCAAGGGAATTTTTCTTGGCGAAATCCTTTCTTACAGCCAGGGCAAAGTCGTTCCTGAAGCCAAGCCTGGCGAAGATCTGTATCTCCCTCTCTCTAAAACCTTCCACAACTGCATTAAAGACCTTCTCAGGGTACCACTCTTTCATGGGCGGGAGTTTGAGAAGTGCGTTGTAGGCAGTTCCCGTGTATTCGACGTAGACATTTATTTCCCCCTTTTCGAGTGCCTCAAGGTTTGCCTCCAGTCTAGGCTCGCTTACTCTGACCTCGTAATCAAACCCTGCCCGTTCAAAGAGCTTTCCGAGTATATGGGCGAGGATTTTCTGCTCGTTGAAGGGCTTGGCCCCTATTACAATCTTCATATCAACCACCTCCAATTCCTTTAGGGATAAATCTCCTCTCCATGTAGGAGAAACTCAGGTCAATGAAGACCGCCATTAAAATAGCCGGAAGAGATCCGGCAATAATTTTGTCCGTGTTAAAACTTGCGAGGCCCTCAAAAACCAGACTTCCTAGACCACCTGAGCCTATTATCGCCGTAAGGATAGCTATCGAGTTAGCTAAAACCGCTGCAAACTTAATTCCCGCAAACATTGCCGGATAAGCATGGGGGAAACGAACGTACCTTATAATTTCCCACTCGGTAAGTCCAATACCTCTGGCAGCGTCTATCATAGCTTCATTGACTTCATTAAGCCCAACATAAGTGTTTTTGACTATTGGAAGGAGGGCACGGAGGAATATTGCAAAGACAGCTGGAGTAAAACCTATTCCTAGTAGGGGAACCACTATTGCAACAACGGCAAAACTCGGTATCGCTTGGACGAGGTTTGCAAATCCCATTATAATGGAAGCTACTCTTTTACTCTTGAGAGAGAGTACAGCAAGGGGGATTCCAACGACTATGCTAAGGAAAAGGGAAGCGTAGGTTAGCATCAGATGCTCAGTGAATGCACCAGCCACTCTTTCAACGCCTACCATAGCGCTCCCTCAAATAGTTTTCTATCAAAGCAGCAACCCCGTCGAGGATCAACGCTAAAATTCCGACCCACAGACCGGTCACTACTATTATGTCCCTGTCATAGAGGTGTATCCCCGTTTGAATTGGGGCGCCCAAGCCCCCGGCAGCCACAAGCCCACCCAAGGTAACTACTCCCATGGTAAATACAACGGCTATCCTTACGCCGGCCGCTATAAGCGGCAGGGCGAGCGGGAACCGGACCTTGAAGAGTATCTCCCGCTCACTTAACCCTATGGCCTCAGCCACCTCAAGGTAGCTCCTCTCAACGCTTGTAAGACCCGTGTACGTGTTCCTCGCTATGGGGAGTATCGAATAGAGGACGGAAGCAGCTATCGTGGGCTTCTCGCCGAGTCCAAGGATTGGGAGAAAGAGAACGAGCAGTGCCAGCGTGGGGACAGTCTCAATCACGTTGAGGATGTTGAATGTCAATGCAGCAATCTTCGGCCTCTTATAAAGAACAAAACCAAGAAAAACGCCTATTATGAGGGCCAAACCCAGAGCTACTCCAAACATCCAAAGGTGCTCAACAGTTCTTTTCGTAAGATTCTGGCTCTCCCATACCCATCGGATATCCATTGCAGACCCTCACAGGAGTCTTAAGAGAACTTCGTTGGCGAGCAGGACCCCAACCGGCTTTTCCTTCTCGACAACAATCCCAACAAAAGCGTTCTTACTTTTCATTTCCGCTAGGGCCGAAGCCAAAGAGTCTTCGGGAGAGAACACTATAGGTTCCCGAAGGGCTTCCTCAATGCTGTGTGAATTCAGGAGAGATTTTAAATCCGTGACTCCTTTAAGGGTGGTATTCTCGACTATAACTGCAAATTCAAGGTTTTTTTCTTTCATCCACTTGAGCAGTTTTTCCTTGCTCTTGATTTCAACCGTGTAATTCTCAACCCCTATCATGAGATCTTTGACCCTGAGCGTGTCAAGATGTTTGAATTTCTTGTCTGCGTTAACCAGCTGAGCAACAAACTCATCCGCAGGGTTAAGAACAAGCTCGTCGGGGTATCCGACTTGAACAAGCCTCCCCTCCTTCATTATCGAAATTCTATCGCCAAGCTTGAAGGCCTCTTCTATGTCATGGGTGACGAAAACAATGGTTTTTCCAAGGGCTTCTTTTATTCTAACGAACTCATTCTGAAGCTGTTTTCTCAAAATCGGGTCCAGAGCACCAAAAGGTTCGTCCATCAAAAGTAAGGGCGGATCCAAAGCCAGAGCCCTTGCGAGGCCAACCCTCTGTTGCTGGCCACCACTCAGCTGATGCGGATAACGGACAGCAAACTCTTCAGGGAGGGCAACAAGGCGGAGAAGCTCCTTAACCCTCTCCTCAATCTCTTCCTCAACCCACCCTTCTAGTTTCAAAAGAAGCCCTATGTTATCCCTTACCGTCATGTGAGGGAAGAGACCTATCTGCTGGATGACATAGCCAATGCTCCTCCTGAGCTCCACGACGTCAAAATCCCTAATGTTCTGGCCGTTGATAAAAACTTCTCCTTCATCGGGCTCTATAAGACGGTTTATCGTCCTTAAAAGGGTTGTTTTTCCGGAGCCACTCGGCCCTATGAGTATTAAGAGCTCGCCGCCAATTACCTCAAGGTTAACGTGGTCAACAGCTATAAAATCCCCGTAGCGTTTTGTAACATCCCTGAGCTCAACGTTCTCTATTCTATTAAAGAGCATCTCCCCTCACCATAAAGAGAAAATAACATCAAGCCTTGATTATGCCCTTCTCAATTAAAAACTCTCTTGCTATCTCTCTGGCATCCTTCTTTTCTACATCATACTTGTAGTTGAGAGCCCTCATGGTGTCCGTGTCAATGAGCCCCTCGAGCTTCTTGAGAGCCTCCACCACTCCGGGATACTTGTCGGCAAACTCTTTTTTGACCAAAATCACGGCATCATAAGGCGGTAAAGCTCCTTTGTCATCTTCAAGGATCTTTAGGCCGAATAAATCAACCCTTGCATCCGTGGTATAGGCTGAGATTGCATCCACCTGACCGTTCTTTATGGCCTCATACATCAGCGTTGGCTCCATCTGCTTAACGTCGCCAAAGGTAAATCCGTAAACCTCTTTAATTCTCGGCAGGCCGTCCGGTCTTGTGGCAAACTCGGGATCGGTTCCAAGCGTCATTTCTGCCGCATAAGGTGCAAGATCACTAAGCTTCTCCAAGTTATTCTTCTCCGCGAATTCTTTCTTGACCGCTATGGAGTAATCGTCTCTAAAACCGAGCTTTACAATGGTTAAAACACCATCACGCTTTAGCATCTCCTCTTTGCTTTTCTCGTAGACGTATTCAGGGCTCCATTTTTCCGGAGGCTCGAGTTTGAGAATGTTATTATAAGCTGTTCCCGTATATTCAACATAAACGTGGATCTGTCCTTTTTTCAGGGCCTCATAATTGACCAGAGTACCTCCTAGACCTTCCTTAACCTCAGCTTTGTACCCATTCTCTTCTAAAAGGAGAGCAATCATGTGTGCTAATATATATTGCTCATTAAAGGGCTTAGAACCTATTACTATTGTAGGAACTTCTTCTTTTTCACTTATACATCCACTTATAAAAGAAAGCAAAACCAAGCTTCCTATAATCAAAGCAGTCAATTTTTGCATTCTTAAACACCGTTACTATATTTCTTTGGCCATTTTAATAAACTTTTCGAAAAATTAAACGTAAAATTATAGAGTTCGAACTAACCCAGTATAGAATCCAAGAAGAGCATTACATAGAAGCCAATAAAGAACCCAAGGGTTACATAAAGCTCATTTTCCTCCCTTTTGTATATTTCTGGGATCATTTCTTTTACAGTTACGTAGAGCATGGCGCCTCCAGCCAATCCAAGGCCATAAGGCAATAAACCATGGAATACGGAGAAGAAAAATGCTCCAAAGAGAACCATAACCCATTCAGCAACTCCACTTAAAGCGCCCATGAGTATAGGCTGAAGCCTCTTCTTTTGAAGCGTAGCAAGCGGCAATGAAACGACGGTTCCTTCGGGGAAGTCCTGTATTCCTATGGCTATCGCCGTCACAAGACCGGTTTTGAGGTCAAACACTATGGAAGTTCCAACAGCCAAGCCTTCGGGAAGGTTGTGTATTATGACCGCCAGAACTATCAGCCATACAACCCTAAGTTTATTCTTAAACTCTTCCGGGCCTTCATAACCCTTAACCAGATGCTCGTGGGGCACAAAGCGGTCTATGAGATATATAAGGACTATCCCAAGCATAATCCCTACTCCCGGAGGCAAAAAACGTCCCGAGTACTCAATCCCCGGGAGTATGAGACTCGTAAAGCTTGCAACGATCATAACTCCCGCGGCGAAGGATAAGCTAAAGTCCACGCCCCACTGGGGCATTTTATGGGAAAACATGGCAAGCAGAGAACCGAAGGTAGTCATCAGAGCCACAAAAAGGCCTGCATAAAAAGCAACCACCATGATGCTCCCACCAGAGATGACAAGAAGGTACTCACTAAGAGATGTTATGAAGTTCTCCAGCATAGTTAGGACACCCTAATAAAATACCAAGCGGAGATATATAAAAATTGTGGAGGGAAATCAAACCAGGATAACGTGCTCCCACTTCTCCAGGGCTCTCACAAGCTCTTTGTGGATCTTCACATACTCGTCAAGCCGAATTTCCTGCATTATTGCATCTATTGCTTGCCTTATGGCTTTTGCACCTGCAGCTGACCCATCTGGATGGCCGAGAGTCCCACCGCCGAGCTGGAGGACTATATCGGTCCCGAGGGGCTCTATAACCGTGGGCAGGTTGCTCAAATACAATCCACCCGAACTGGTTGGAAAGCCCCCTAGTGTCCAATACCCGGCAAAATTTTTTAAGTATTCTCTTGATGGCCTCTTATAACAAGCCAGTAGTTCTTTCTCTCTGGGAGAAGCTTTAAACGATTATGGTATTTTCAAACATCCCTTGTAAAACTCTTTTTCTGAAGCCCGTGATAAATTTACAACTTTGATGTTCGTGATAATATTGGCAGGATAAAATTTTCTAGCAGAAAAATCAAAGGAAGATTTGAATAAAAAGGTCTCACGGACCAACATGCATCATTTGGCTGTACATTTCCCAATCCAAGAGAAGTTCGTATTCAGTTTTCAAGATAAAGTAATGAGTGTTCTCCATTGAAGCCAAATATCTCAAGAGACCTTTCTTGGCATTGTCATCTGTCATCTCTTCAAGTTTGGAGTAGAATTGTTTGGCAATCCTTTCCGCTTCCATTGCCCATCTCACAAGTTCCAAAATATCCTGAACGTTTTTAATTTTCTCTGCGACGGGCTTTAGTTCTGGCCCAACATGTTCTTTTGGAAACACTATCTCTTCCCCGGGAAATGATTGAGCATAAAAATTCCTCAAAAACTCCTCATGTTTTTCTTCTTCTCCAGCAAGAAACTCCAGTTTATTTCTTAGGGTCTCTATATCAACGTTTGAGGCCATGCTTTTGTAGAACTCTCTTGCACCAATCTCGGCCTTTATTGCCATTCCCAAGAGCTCTTTCAAAGAAAACTCATTCACCTTTTCAAGGGGAATCCCCATATCTATCTCTACCATCTCTTTCACCTCACTCCAAAAACAATACACTTATTGATAGGGCTCCCTCATACTAAAATCTTTCCATTAAATAAAGGTTTCAATTACAAACTACTAATGTGAATATAAAAACTCTTTGTTAAAATTACCAAGTCTCTCCACTGCCAGGTAATGGAGTCTCACGAGAGTGTAAATCCACAGGGTCATAGAAAAGAGATACATTACCGGAGCGATTTCTCCAACAAAAAGATTAAGCCAGATAAATCCCACAAAAGTCCAAGATGATATCTCTGCAAGTCTCTTATACCTTTCAGGGGTTCTAACGTAGCCCGATATAGCATTAATAAGAAGCACAATAGCCACTGAAGAAGCCAACTCAACGGTGTAGAAGCTATTCCTTACAAAAATTGCACTTCCAGCTACAACCCCAACCTGTAAAAGCATTGTCCATGTTGCCTTAACAAGTCCGCTTTCCGAAAGGGAGTAAGCTATTAAAACAGGCCCCAAGAGGATTGCAAAACTTATAATCGCCTGATGAACTTCAAACATTGTTGCGATAAAACCGAGTGAAGTCAATATACCCCCAAAAAGGATACACCAAGAGAGCTTTCTATACCCTAAAAAGAAGCTCTCAATCTTTCTTGAGATGTTCCAAGTAAGGAAAATCCCCATAAAGGTTAACAATCCACATATGCTCATAAGAATTTGATAAACACTTACCATGCTTCCATCATCCAAGTTTTTACCTTAATAATTAGGAAGCAAAGTAAATAAACCTTCCGGCAAATTTTTACAGATTTTGAGGTATACTGAAAATCATTTCCAAGAAAAACTTCTTTTCTTTATGCTCTTCAAAATCTCCACCCCATTAAACTTCCAGTAGAAAAAATTACTGGGTATAAGCACAGAAAAGAAAATTATGAAAGAATCACTCGAGCTGAACCTCATTCTCCCAGAGGCCGTGAATGTTGCAGTAGCTTAAGGCATAAAGCTTGCCCTTCTTGGCGGTCTTAAATACAAAGTAGGCCACGGGCTCTGTGTATATATCACTCATGTTAGGGCCCTTCGTGGACTCTCCATGGGCTGTGAAATCTGCCCGTCCGATCTGATAAACAAAGTTCTCCCCTTCCGGTAAGAAGTAAAGCTCTATGTATTTGATGTGATGCTCTGTGGTGTTTGGATGTGGGATTTCTTTGCCCACTTGAACCTTAACCTTAACTAGGTCTCCTTCTTTTTCGTACTCTATAACGGGGACGTGTTTTTCTCCTTTCCAGTCCCCACTCCTTATGGTTTCACCAATCATCTCGACCACCTCAATCTTCTATTTTCTCAAACATGTCCTTTGGCGCACCGCAGAGCGGGCATACCCAGTCATCCGGGATCTCCTCAAACCTCGTTCCTGGAGCAACTCCACTCTCGGGATCTCCAGCTTCCTCATCATAGATGTATCCACAAACCATACATTTCCACTTTGCCATGTTTCCACCACCCTAATATTATCAAACCAACCTTATAAAGTTTGTGCTCCAAACCAAATAGAGCAAAAAAACGAAAGAACTACTCAAACACTACGAACTTTTCTCTTGGAACACCGCAAACAGGGCATTTCTCTGGGGCTTCATCAACTGCCGTGTAACCACAAACAGGGCATATGTAGACCTTCTTAATCTCGATATCCTTTTTCTGTTCCGCAAGCTCTTTCGCCTTCTTGTAAAGTTCTGCATGAATCTTTTCAGCTTCTAAAGCGTAATGGGTACTCCTAACGGCTTCTTTCTCACCTTGGAGCTCAGCAACAGCTTTGTAAGCGGGATACATTTCTTCCACTTCAAAAGTTTCACCTTCTATTGCAGTCTGAAGGTTATTTACGGTGTCTTTGACGTTACCCAACGCCTGATAGTGATTTCTTGCGTGAACAAGCTCGGCAAAGGCTATAGCCCTAAAAAGCTTTGCAATATTTGGAAATCCTTCTTTTTCAGCAAAGTCTGCAAAAATCATGTATTTCATGTGTGCCTGGCTTTCTCCTGCGTATGCATCTTCAAGAAACTTCTTCGTCATTTTTCTTTCGACTACCATATCTACCACCCCAAAACGACATTATTAATTCGATATAGAAATATAAAAGGCTTTCTCTACGAAATTTATAAAGCAAAATAAGAACATTATAATTCATCTATGCTAACCCCAGCTTTTGCCTTTTTCTCCAGCATCATTGCCTTTCTTACGTCTTCTATAACAACAGCACCAATGACTTTCTCTCCTTCAAGGAAAATTTTTGTTTTCTCATCAAACCATTTTCCCTCTCCTTTTGTTTTCCCTATTAGTGCAACTGGAATGTCGCCAAATTTGAAAACCGTGGAGCGGAATTCGAAGTCGTAGCTATCCTCCTTACCCCTCAAAATGTTGGCAAGAACCCTTGCATGCTCCATGGCAGCTTTTGCAGTACCTCCAATTATCCCATTGTACTCGGCACAGTCTCCAATGGCATATACATCTTTAGCTGAAGTTCTAAAATGGTCATCGATTAGTATGCCTCTTCCAGCGTGAATGCCGCCTTTAACGGCTATTTCCTTGTTGGGGATAACTCCAAAGGCACATATCTTAACTTTGCCTTCTACGTACCCCTTATCTGTAAAGATGCCGTTCTCATCTGCTTTAAGAGTGTTTGCGTCGAGATAAAATTCAACACCATATCCTTCGAGCTTTTCCATTATGGCCTTTGTTAGCTCTTCGTCAAGCCCAAGAAGATTACTTCCCCTATGAACGAGCCTCACTCTATAGCCCGCTTTCGCAAGATTTGCCACAAGCTCAAGCCCTATAAATCCTCCTCCCAATATTAAGGCATCTTTGTATTTTTCTATTTGCTCCTTAATTCTTTCAGCGTCTTGGAGCGTCCTGAGAGTTTGCACAAACTCTTTGCCTTCAAAGGTAGGTCCCCTTGGCCTAGCTCCTGTAGCTATAACCAATACATCGTAAGGGATCTCGCCATCGCTTGTTATCAACCTTTTTCTGGCCCTATCTATTACTTCGGCTTTTACTCCCAGATTAAGGTCTATCCCCTTCTTTTCGTACCAAGAGAAAGAGTATGGGAAGAGCTTTTCCTTCTCAACAAACCCCGCTATATAATGGCTCAACATTGGTTTGCTGTAATGAAGAACGTTCTCACGTTCAACTATCGTTACCTTGTGTTCCCCAGAAAGCTGATTAGCTAATTCCACTCCTCCGGGTCCGTTCCCAACTATAACAATTCTCATAAGTTTCCCCTTTATAGAACCCTCGGCTTATAGTGGATCTCCAATTGGTTGAAGAGCACGTGCACCGGGACATCGACGTAGTCAGGCTTTTCCCTTATAATGCCCTCGAGATATTCCTCATGGGCTTTGATTGAGTTGTAGTGGGCTCTTTCTTGAGTGGCCAAAAACTCAAAAAGGGCCTTGTGTTCTGGGAATCTTTTAGCAAGAAGTTTGTAAACCCTTTCAGCAACCTTTTCGTTCATTAATGCGGTTTTCATAGCTTCAACCATTGATCCCAAGGTTACCACGTTAATGGTACTCTCAAGGAAAGGTATTCCTTTGGGAGTAATGTAGTTTTCATTGCCAAAGAGTTTTTTATGCAGATTAAGCAAAAGCGTCTTGTGAGCTTCTTCTGCCTTTGCGAGGTCTTTAAAGAAATTCTGTATAAGCTCTCCTTTTCCCTCCCCAAGTTTAAGATAGAAAGCCTTGGCATCCTCTTCAGATGCTATTGCATAGCCAAGGATTTCCTTTTCAGAAAGGGTTTCCAGCCGTATAACAATATCCTCCTCCATAAATAAACACCTCCTTAGAGATTTCACGTAGATGTATTTAATGTTTGCCATTTTAAGTTCTCTAACCCAAAATCATCCAAAGATAAAAATAGATATGGAAGATCACCTTCCGAGTCTTTTCACAAGTTCTCTAATCCCTTCCCTAATTTTTGCCTCATCTTCATCTGTAGGTCTGCCCCTTACCTCTACGGTATCAACGTGGTCGAACCTTGATCTCTTGATGAGGGTCTCTATTTCTCTTCCGGCCACTCCTGCCCATCCGAAAGTTCCCAAGATAAGCACTGGCTTCTCGTAGTTGGCTTTGTCGAGTAGCTCGTAAAGAGTGTACCTTATGCGAGGATGAACGTTTGCCTCATACGTTGAAGCCCCTATAATGAGCGCTTCGCTATCTGGAACCTCTCCGAGGATATCGCTCACCGCTGGAGCTTCTTTATCTGTGAACTTATAAACTACCGGCTCAAAGCCCAACTTTTGCAACTCGTCAATTGCTATTCTAACGCTTCTTTCAACAAAACCATACATGGAGTCATAAATTACTAGTATTTTGCCTTTCTTTGGAATTCCGGAGCCAACGTTTGCATAGTATTCAAAAATCTTCTGGGGATTTTTGCGCCATATCAAACCATGTCCGGGAAGAATCATCCTAACATCATCAACTATACCGAGATTCTTTATCTTTTCGATGTTCTGCACGATGTACTTATGATAGTGGCCGATAACAGTAACTATGTACTTAGTAACGTAGGGCAAATACCTTTCGACCACTTCTTCATTGGTGTCATCTATTGCCTCCGGAATTGAGTACCCTCCTCCAGCATCGCATGAAAGGATTACCTTATCCTCTACCAAGTAGGTTATCATAGTGTCCGGCCAGTGGAGCCACGGCACTGATATAAACCTTAAAGTTCTGCTTCCTATCTTAAGCTCCTCTCCATCTTCCACTGCATGAACGTTCTCCTTGATACCGTAAAAAGCCTCCAAAAGCCTCTTCGCAAATGCAGTGCCAATAATCTTGGCGTTATACCCATTCGCTTCAAGAACCTTTGGCAAAGCTCCACTGTGATCCGGCTCCGTGTGGTGGACAATTATATGGGTTATCTCTTTCGGATCAACTATACGGGATAGAGTTTCAAGGAACTGATAAGCGTAGTCTTTTTTCCATGCATCGAAAAGAACAACGGCACCCTCCGTTTTCATGAGATATGCGTTGTAGGTTATCCCTTCTGGTATGTCCCAAGTAGCCTCGAAGTACTTTATCTGATCATCGTCAATTCTCAAAAGATAAAGTTCAGGCTCATCAAGAAGTTTCTCTACCCAAACCTTTGGCATTTTTATATCACCCCAATCTAGTTCAAGAATAGAAATATAAAAAGGTTTTTCACCTCTGCAAAAACTCAAATATCTCATCAAGATCCGGGAGTTCCCTTATCGGATACATCTTGAAGAAGATCATTTTTCCCTCTTCATCCACTAATATGTTCGCCCTCTCCGAAAAGCCCTCTTTTTCTCTAAAAATCCCGTATAACTTTGCAACTTCTCCATGGGGCCAAAAATCGCTTAGGATTCTGAGTTTCTTAAGTCCTATGTCTTCTGCCCAAGCCTTTTTGGTAGGAATCGGATCAACGCTTATGCCGACCGGAACAACGTTCAAACTTTCGAATTTTTCATAATTCTCTTCAAGAGCCCTCATCTGTTTTTCGCAAACGCTTGTCCATGCCAGTGGATGAAAGGAAAGAAGTACCTTCTTCCCCCTAAACCCGGAAAGCCTAAACTCTTTCCCGTCCTGGTCTTTTAACACAAAGTCGGGAGCTTTTTCACCAACTTTCACTTTTCTCACCTCCGAAAAGTTATAAAATCAAAAAGCTCTTTTGGCCTCTAAAATTTTCTTAATCTCCTCAATTTTGGGTTTCCTTTGCCACAGTGGCGTTTTATCTTTCTTATACGCTGGAACTTGTTCCTCAAAGGTTGGTTTCTCATGGATGTAAAATATTCCCAGCGGAAGTGGGTCGCTTTCTATTGCCCTCTTAAAGGCTTCTTCTCTATCATAGGGGTCGTGACCCTTCATCCAGTAGGTATGCTCCCTATACCACTCGTAGGTGTTCACCTTATTGAAGCTTACACATGGGTGAAAGATATCAACTATGGCCAATCCCTTATGCTGAATGGCTTTCTTAAGTATCTCAACACTTTCCTTAAAGTACCCCATAAAAGTCCTTGCCACAAAAGATGCGTCCAGTGCTATTGCCAAAGCTATTGGGTTAAATGGTTCCTCAAAAACACCCCAAGGTTGGGTGGGAGTTTTCACTCCGGGCATGGTGGTAGGAGATGCTTGTCCTTTTGTCAGTCCGTAAATCTGGTTGTCGTGTACTAAGACCGTAATGTCAGGATTCCTCCTTATAGCGTGTATTAGGTGGTTGCCCCCTTCTGCATACATGTCGCCGTCTCCCCCCTCCGCTATTACCGTTAAGGAGGGATTTGCGGCTTTCACGGCTGTTGCTATTGGGATAGCCCTTCCATGGAGCGTGTGATAGCCGTTGACATTTATATAGTGGGGCATTTTAGCAGCCTGGCCGATACCGCTTATTATTACCACGTCTTGGGATCTCAAATTGAGTTCTGCAAAAGCTGACTTCAAAATGTTTCTAATACCAAAGTTCCCACATCCGGGACACCATGCTATATCCTTGCTTCCGGGTCTCTCGGGCTCAAAAACAAGCGGAGAAATCATTCTAACACCCCCTTAATGGCCTCAACAACCTCTTCAACAGAGAAAGGTCTGCCGTCGTACTTCAAAACCCTGTGGTGAATTTCTACTCCGAGTTCTTTCTTTAAAAGTTCTGCAAACTGTGCAGTAACGTTCTGCTCTATGTCTATGAGAAATTTACCTTCCAAAAGCTCTTTAACCTTCTCAGGTAATGGATAAACCCATTTAAAGTGCATAAACGCCACGTCTTCCCTGCCAAGGGTTTCAAGAGCTTCCCTTATTACATGATAGGTTGAACCCCATGCAACGATCATGTATTTTGCATCATCCTTTCCAACGAGTTCTGGCATCATGGCATTTTTTCTTATCGTTTCGAGTTTCTTTATTGCTCTTTTCTCTTGCATTAGTCTTGAAAGCTCTTCATCTTCCGTTATATCTCCCCATTCATCGTGTTCGTTTCCGTTAGCTATCAAAACCCCTTCTCCGTAACCTGGTATCCCCCTTGGCGAAATGCCATCCTCAGTAAGTTTGTACCTCTTGTAGTCTTTATCAGTTTCAACAATGTGCTTTTCCACTTTTATTTTGCCAAGATCAACGTCCGGAAGATTGTAGTAGGTGTCAACAAAATATTGATCTGTTAGAATTATAACGGGAACTTGGTCTCTATCGGCCAAGTTGAATGCTTCAGCTGTAAGGTAGAAAGCTTCCTCGATGCTTCCTGGGGCTAGTATTATGCGTGGGAATTCACCGTGTCCAGAGTAAAGGGCGAGGTTCAAATCGCCCTGCATTGTTCTTGTGGGCAATCCGGTCGCAGGCCCGGGTCTTTGGGCGAGATGTATTACAACGGGGTTTTCTGCCATTCCAGCCAGGCTTAAAGCTTCGCTCATTAAAGCAAATCCACCGCCTGAAGTGGTAACCATCCCCCTTGCACCGGCAAACCATGCCCCTATAGCCATGTTTATTGCAGATATCTCATCTTCTACTTGCTCCACTATTATTTCAAAGTCTTCAGCATGCTGGGCAGAGAAAACGGCAACACCGGTGGAGGGGCTCATGGGATAAAAGCTTAAGAAGTTCATTCCTCCAGCGACTGCACCCAAAGCGACGGCTTCAGTGCCGCTTAGAAGAACTTCTTTCCTGACCTTTTCATCTTTTTTAATATCAATTCCAATCGTTTTTTCTTCGCAGAGCTTTATTCCAAGATCATATCCTTTTTTAGCAGCCTCAATGTTCTTAGAAACAACTTCTTCCCCCTTGCTGCCGAATCTTTTTCTCAGGTACTCTTTAAGGACTTCAAAGTCTCCATGGAAAAGCCCAACCACAAGGCCAGCAGCTATTGTGTTCAAATACAAAGAGCTACCAACGTCTTTTGCCATGTCATTTAATGGGACCTCAACGAAATTGATCTTGCTTAGGTACTCTTCTTCGACGTTTTCCCTCTCACCGAGAACAACCGTATTCTCTGTAAGCCTCTTTTCTACCCATGGGAGAACTCCACGCTTGAACGGAATCAGAATGTCAATCCTCTTTACAAATGCTCTTACTTTTTTTGATGAGATTCTAATCTCTGTAGTGTTTATCCCGCCCCTAACTCTTGACATGTATTCCTTGTTTGCATAGACGTTGTAACCGGAAAGCTTCAAGACCCTTGTGAGTATTTCTTCAACAGTTTGAATTCCTTGACCGGCTGCACCACCTAAAACAATAGAAACATCTTCCTTGAACTCAACCATATCTCATCCCTTCCAATAAAGTTCGACTTTCGTCATAATAAGGTTTGTGGATTAGGTTTATATAATTTTCTTTGGGAAAGCTAAATTGCAGAAACTCCAATAATGCAAAAGAAAAGATAGAGAAAATCACTCGAGCTTCTTGTAGCATAACCACCAGTCATAGCACTCGATTTCGCCTTTAGCTTTGGCCTCTTCGCGTTTCTTAACTTGGTCAACTGTGCTTGCAGGTGGGACAATAACCTTGTCACCAATGAGCTCATTGTTAGGCCACTTGTGCGGCAAAGCTACGCCTTTCTCGGTGCTGATCTTGAGGGCTTTCACAAGGCGGAGTATTTCGTCCCAGTCCCTGCCGACCTCTGCTGGATAGTAAACTATCGCCCTTATGATGCCCCTGTCATCAACTACAAAAACGGCTCTGGCCGTTGTCGTTGCACCGCTTGGAATCATACCAAGCCTGTCGGCAAGTTCACCCCGGTCGTCCGCTATGACGGGGAAGGTTATCTCCTCACCAAGGTTCTCCTTGATCCATTCCATCCATTTTATGTGGCTGAACACTTGGTCAACACTGAGTCCTATGGGCTCAACGCCAAGCTCCCGGAACTTATCTACCCTCTTCTGAAGAGCATAGAACTCTGTTGTACAAACCGGGGTAAAATCTGCTGGATGGCTGAAAAGAAGGAACCACTTGCCCTTCTCTGCAAAGTACTCTGGAAGCTTTATTGCCCCGTGGGTAGTCTTAACCTCAACTTCCGGGAACTTTTCTCCAATAGCTACCATTTCTCATCACCTCATAGGTTGTTTCTGTTGTAAACTTTATAGGTTCTGATATATAAACTTTTTGGTTTGCCTAACAAAATTTGTAGATCCTAACTAGTTTTGATAACTTCCCATTATTAACTTCGAAAAAAGAACACCTCAAAGAGAGACGAGTTCCAAAACCAGCTCGTACTTTTCACAGTGTTCCTTCAATCTCTCCGCAACCCTCGTATCCCTCCCAAGAACGGGCCAGAGGATCGAATCTATATGCAGCGGAGGAATTCCAACTTCCTTTGAAACTTCCCTCCAGAAAGTCGTAGAGTTTCTGTCCGTGAACCTTCTCGTGTAGTTTTCAATTCTGAAGTCTTTTGGAATGTCAATCTCCATTGGATACGGAATAAAGTCTCCAAAAGCTATTCTGGATGCATAGCCAAACATTTTAACGGCAAAAACGATTGTCTTTGCATCCTCCTTTGCGTTCATGACCTTAGCTAAACGATCCCTAAACCTCAGCATGTTTTGATAGTACTTTCTTAGATCTTCAATCGCCAATGAATTCAAAAAAGGCTCCAGCTTTTTAAGACGATTCAATTTCAGCTGAATTAATCTTTTGTTACTTTTTGATCTTGGCAAGAACTCGGAGTAAGCCTTTACAATACTCTCTATCGGAGGTTTTTTTGAGAAATAGTTTGAAAACTCCCACCACCAGTTTTCTCCTTTACCTGAAAGCTGATAACTCACAATTGAGTTTGCTATCACTAGCTTGAGGAAAAGCTCATCATCGTTTAGGTTTTTGTGAAGGCTCTCCAAAGCTGAAAACTGCAGATCAACTTTCTCCTCGATAGTTCTAGCACATTCAATGCCAAGTTCTTTGAGAATACTTTTGAGGAATTCTACTTTCAATTTTCTCACCAAAAAGAAATAGGAGTAGAGATTTATAGAATTTGTGAAAAGATAAAAAGGCTATTCAGCCTTTTTTTCTTCTTCAGCATCTTTCTTTTCCTGTGACTTGGGCTTTGCTGGTGGTTTAAGACCATAACCGAGTATTTTAAATTCAAAAGTGCTCCCATCCCTAAGGGTATATCTAACTTTCCCATCTTCAAGATATTCGATCTTAGCTAATGGATGCCTGTAGTCTTCGAATTTTCTCACCATATCTTCTGGCAATGGAATCCAGTCAAAGAGCTCAAGTTCTTCTTCTTTCCACTCTGTAGTTAAGAGATAGTGCTCCACATGGCCCAGTGCTCCAGTAGGACATACATCAACACAAAACTGACAGAAAGTACATCTTCCATAGTCTATCTTTGGATGTGCTCTTTTTTCTCCCTCAATCCATGTCATCTCTATAGCCCTTGCGGGACATATCTGACCACACATATTACAACCAATGCATGTCTTCCAGTTGAGAGTATGGAATCCACGGTATTTTTCAGCAATTTGTGTGGGTTCATAGGGGATTTTTATAGTTACAGGCTTTTTGAAGAGGTATTTTATACTAAGCCAGGGTTTCAAGAAAGAGGGCCTCTTCTTAACCTTCTCTTCAGGTGCAATTTTAAATTTAGCTTCACTCATTTTTCATCACCTGTCTATGTCGGGTGGACAGTTTCCTAAGGTCATCAATATAACCGGCACGTCTGCTATTCTAGCCCCCACTAAAAGCTGCTCTATTACTCTAATTCCATGGGATATGCTTGGACCTCTTATCTGGACTCTGTATGGCTTGTTTCCTCCATCGCTTACAACATAGGCTCCAAAATCTCCACCAGTAGCTTCTACGTGAGCATAAGCATCTCCTGCAGGAACCTTAAATCTTGGGAGAGCCTTTAATTTTGGATCTTCAACTTTGTATGGGCCATCTGGCGGGCCCATCTCAAGCAGCTGTTCGAGGATGTAAAGATCCTGTTCAATTTCAAATCTCCTCACAAGTGCTCTAGCCAAAGAATCGCCTTCTTTGAGAACAGGTACTTCAAAATCAAGCTCTGGATAGAGTAAGTAGGGATCTAATCTCCTTACATCTGCTTTTACTCCTGTAGCTCTTAAGTTTGGGCCGGTAACGCCTTCTGCTAAAGCGAACTTTTTGTCCATTACTCCAATCCCTTCAAGCCTGTTGTAAGTAATGTAATTCTGAAATAAGATGTTGTCAAAGTCTTTAAGTTTGTCTTTTAGGTATTCCACGGTGTCTTTGAGCTGCCTTAACCATTTGTCTCCGGGTATATCTCTTCTAACTCCTCCGGGGATTGTGTAAATGTGGTAAACCCTCGCCCCAGTAAGCTGTTCAAAGAGTGCCATAAACCGCTCTCTATAAGCAGCGGCCCATTGCCCTGCTGTGTAAACACCAAGCTTAAAGGATAATCCCATTGTCCAGAATAGGTACGAAGTAACTCTAGCCATCTCAAGAACAACCGTCCTGATCCATTGAGCTCTTTCTGGAACCTCCCATCCCACAAGCTCATCAACGGCCATGGAATAAACAGCCTCTGGAACATCAGGCTCTGGGACACATACTCTCAAGAGGAGTGCTATGTTTGTATACCATGGCCTTAGCTCGGCAAGTTTCTCAAATCCCCTGTGAAGGAAGCCTGGATTGGCTATGGCCTTAACAACTCTATGGCCATCCAGTTTTAAGATTAAGCTGTAATTCTCAGTAGCCATGTGCTGGGGTCCAAAAAACAGCTCATAAGTGTCCTTTTCAAGAGGTAAAAGCTCCATGCCATTCTCTCTCGCTTCCCTAACCAATTCTTGTTGTGAAACCATTTTTCTCACCTCAGATTACATAGTTCTCCTTATCCTCTTCAAACCTATCAAGCAGTTTGTATTTCTTCTTTACATAACTAAGCATATCGAAGTCTTTTCTGTGAGAAACGCCTGCTTCCTTGTCTTCATCCTCAAGAATCCATGGCATTTTAAGCTTATCGTTGCCTTCAAACGTCACTTTATAGAATTCATGGGCATCCCTCTCGTAAGTTTCGGCAACTGGATAGATGTCCCTAACGCTCGGCACCCTAGCTTTATCAACGTCCCTTGGAATTCTCGTCTTTACAAATGCATGAACAGCGTGAGTATAACTCCACATTTGATAAACAAGCTCTATCTCTCCATCCTTAATCCAGTCTACTGCTGTTATTTGCATCATAGTTTCAAAATTGTTCTCCTTAAGCAGTGTGAGAAATTCTCTAATTCTCTCTGCGGGGATATGAAACTCTATTCTCCTAGCTCTTCTAACCTTTCCCTCTGCATATGATGCCTTTTCAAGAATTTGCCTCACTATATTCTCCTCTTTTTCCAGTATCATGTTTCACTCCTCCCTAACTTCCTTCTTTTTGTTCATTAACCATGGAATCCATCTTCTCGCAGTCTTTTCTCTCCATCCCTCACCAAAGAGTTCGTCCTGATTTTTCTTGTAGTATTCGTAGTTTTCCTTGTAGCGCTTCCATCCGTCGGCCTTACCACTATCAATGAGTTCCATTATCTTCTTGATGCCATCCATAACTGCCTCAGGCCTTGGCATACATCCCGCTATTGCAACATCAACTGGCAGGTACTTGTCAAGGTGCTTGATAGCATTGTAACCGTCCCAATAGATCCCCCCATTTAGTGGACATGAACCGTGAGCAAGGACGTACTTTGGATCAGGTTGCATTTCGTAAGTTATGATAATTCTTTTAAGCGTCTTTGGGGTAACATAACCGGTGATTAGGAAGAGATCAGCCATTCTTGGGGCTGGATTAGGCATCATACCAAAACGCTCTAGATCGTATCTTGAAGTCATTAGAGGAGGCATTTCTATACCGCCACATCCTGTACAAAACGCCACAATCCACATGCTCCTTTTTCTCGCAAAGTTGATGAGTGGTTCATATAATCTCCAATCGACCATTTTTCTTCACCTCACAGAGTCGCTAATATTGCCCCCAGAGCAGCTATTATTGTAGGCCATTTCCAGTAGAACCTAGCAGCTTGATCTATAGTGAACCTTGGGAATATTGCGCCCATGAAAGTTGCCACCAGAAGTACCGCAATCTGCTTAATGAGGAGTACAGCCAAAGTCGCTATTGTATTGAGTATCGAACTTCCAAATATTGTAATCACCGCTCCCCCAAGGAATATATTTGAGAAGAACAGTGTCTCCCCAAAGAGGGCTATCGCGTGTTGAATCTGAAGTATCCCCATGTGTTTACCGCCAAACTCAACCATTGGGCCAAGGGATATCTCACCTGGTGCAATCATGATATCAAAGGGCTCTTTACCAAACATTGCTTGAAGTACAAGATCGTAAGCAATTGCTGCAAACAAGAGTGGAAGCGCTGTTATACTCCACCCCATACTCTGCTGGGCCATCACTATTTCATAGGTGCTAAATGTACCATAGTACTCGGCGAGGGCAACTATGGCGAAACCTAGGGGCACCTGTATGGCAAGCATAGTAAGCAGTGCCCTCTGAGCACCAATGCCAGCATAGGGGTTTCCTGAGCTCATTGCTGCAAACATTATTCCAAGCATCGGTATCTCAAGTAGGAAGGTAATTAATACTAAATCACCATAAGCCCTGAGAACACCGATATTTCCAAGAGGTATGAACATTATAGCCAGTATTGTTGCTCCCAATGCGTAGATCACACCAAAGTCGTATATTAAACCATGAGTTATGTTGCTTTTCTTTGAAAGGAGCTTAATCGTATCTAAGATGGGCTGATAGATAGGAGGCCCAACTCTTCTATGTATTCTTGCGGTGACTATTCTTATTATTCCCATGAACATGAAACCTACGAAAGTTGCATAAATTAAGATAAAGAGAGCTTTTAAAGCAGTCTCAATCATTCTTCACACCCCCCAAAGTGCAAGGATTAATAATAGTATCGCGAGATACCATGCATAGCTCTGAGTATTTCCATTGTAGATATAAGTCCTCATAACTTCTGCTAGATCTTCAACCCATGTTCCTATGGTGCGATAAAGCCTGTCAAAGCTTACCCTAAGCCAAAATGCCAATGTCTCTTTGAGTGGAAGGAAGAAGTTTCTCCTTATTGTAAGATTATATTCCATCGTCACAGGGTTAGCAGACTGGTAAGTGTCCGTAACAGGGACTTTTTTAACTTTTGCACCGAGGAAATAGATTATCCCCGCTATTATTATGCCAACTACAAGATAAATCGTGACTGCTAGTGCATTGTACTTTCCAAACCCTAGATCTAGTATGAAGAGGTCCCCCCCGATGATTTCTTTTCCAAATATCCTATTGAGCTCTTTTGCAACAAGTCCTGGTGCAATTCCAAGTATTACATTGAATAGAGCTAAAATTGCCATTGCTATTGCCATTGGAAGTGGAGCGTCTTTTGTGTTGTCCAGGTCAGTGGGTCTCTGTCCAAACCATACTGCATATACAAATCTTATGAGGTAAACAAACCCAATTGCACTTCCAAAGAACACCATACCACCTAGTATCGGCAAGTTCTGGCTTATTACTGCTTCAAAGAGAACCCACTTGCTGGCAAACCCAACTAAAGGCGGAATTCCAGCAAGGCTAAGAATGGCTACAAAAGCCATTGCGAATGTAAATGGCATTTTCTCAGCAAGCCCTCCCATATCTGCGAAAGTTGTTTTACCAGTCCTGTATACTATTGTAGCCACTATGAGGAAGAAAAGGCCCTTAAACAATGCGTGACTAAGAACATGGAACATTGCTGCTTGAATGCTTAACGCTGTACCAACACCAATTCCTACCAGTATGTATCCAAGTTGGCTTATACTTGAATATGCAAAGAGTTTTCTTATATCTTCCTGAAGAGCAGCTAACAGGCCACCAACAATTATAGTTAGACCTCCAAGGAATGCTATGATATAACCAAATTTCGTTGCGCTTCTGAATGCCCCAAATTCAAGTGCTAAACGGGTTCCCATAAGTACGTAAAGTAAAATGAACCCATAAACCCCTGCTTTGCTCAGAACTCCACTAAACATCGCTGTATAACTTTGATTGGTCTCACTGTAAGCATCTGGGGCCCATACATGTAGTGGAAACATACCCGCTTTAACTCCAAATGCAATGAGGAACAGCAAATAAATTAATGCACTCTCGTTCTTGCTTATTAGTGTCTCACCGCCAAATGCGCTTGCATATGCATCTTGGTACATTGCTTGTTGAATTGCTCCAAAGTCAAAGGTTCCTAGTTTTGCATAAATGATTCCCAGTGCAAGCAGCATTGCATATGCTCCAAAAACGCTTAATAGGAAGTACTTCAACGATGCACTACGGTTGTAGTGAAGCACCATCATAAAGCTTGCAAATGTCATTATCTCCCAGAAGATAAAGAACGTCATTAAGTCGTTTGCGAGAAAAACCCCAATCACACCGCTGAGGCTCATTAACGCAAATAACCACTCATAGCTATCTCTACCTGTGGATACCAATGCCAAAATTGCTGCAAATCCCACTAAAGCTCCTATTCCCAGGAAAAACCAATTTAACGTGTTTAGAGCAAAGGTTAACTTGAAGACCCCCAAGTTGAGAGCAAAGTTAAGGCCCTCGCCTGTTTTTTGGTAGAGCAGTACAGTATACCCAAGTGGCACTGCAGCACCCAAAACACCAAAGATCTCTCTGATTCCCTTAATATCGACAAGCCATGCCAAGGCACCGGCTATTAAAGGAGCAAATACAATTAAAGCCAATTCGTTCATGGGCTCACCCCCATTAGAGGAACGTTCTTAACGTATTGGGCAACGTCGAAGATATCCCTTCCAGCCTTTTGCATAACGTCCCAGAAGGGTTCTGGATAGATTCCAATGACTATTATAAATGCAACCAGCAGAAGCATTATCAATGCCAGAACACTGTTTTCCTTGACCTTTTCTCCTTCTCCTTTGAACCACATAGTATGAATGAGTCTTATGTAATAGGTAGCTTCAATAAGACTTGCACCCAGGATTAATGCTACCACCCATGTATATTCGGCATTTAGGGCAGCTAAGATGAGTTGTATCTTGCTCCAGAAGACATTGAAGAGTGGAATCCCTATGATGCTTATAGCACCAACTGTTATTGCAAAGGCCGTTATCGGCATCCTCTTTCCAAGGCCTTCAAATTTGCTCATTTCTACCCCACCAAGCTCAATAGCAACGTAACCTACTGCCAAGAACATAAGGGCCTTGACTATTGCGTGATTGAACATGTGGAAGACGCTTGCGCTTACACCACTTTCTGTCCCCAGAGCTAAACCCATAGCAATCAGGCCAACTTGGGCTATACTTGAGTATGCAAACATTCTCTTAACGTTATTCTGCCTCAAAGCACTCATCTCGCCTACTATAACGGTGAGAGTTCCCAAAACTATGAGTAATCTTAAAACTGAACTCCACCCTTCGGCAGCACTTAAGATGTAAATTATCCTGCCTATAGCATAGAGAGAGGCTTTAACCACAAAGGCAGAAAACATTGCCGTTACCGGGTGTGGAGCTTCCTGATACGCATCAGGAGCCCAAGCATTGAGGGGGAACTGTTCTGCCTCTACAGCCAATCCAAAGATAAGCAATGCTAAACCTATCTTGGCTGCAGTTGGGTTTATCATTGAAGCTAATTGACCAATGTGGGCCATGTTAAGTGTTCCAAGGCTCCCATAGATCAGGGCAATACCAACTAAGAAGAAACTTGAGCCAATCCCTCCAAGGACGACATATTTTAAAGCTGCTTCACTGGATTCCCCTGTTTTATTATATGCCGTTAATGCATAAGCGCTTATGGCGGTAATCTCCATAAAGACGAAGAGGTTAAAGATATCTCCAGTGGCAATCATGCCCGTTGCACCAAGCATGAGGAGTAAGAACAACATTGCGTACTTATCTTTTGGTTCAACATTTACTGCCCTCATGCTAAATACTGCCATCAAAAAGCTTGCAAGTGCTACTACTAGGATAAATACCGCTGCAAAGTGGCCTATGTATAGGTTAATTCCTACTGGTGGCCTAAATCCACCGGCCATGATTATTATGGGCTTCCCCGTTATGTAAACTTCATTAAAAACCCATGCCGCTATTCCAGTTTGAACTAACGTGACTACGACCAAGAAAGGCATTATTGCACTTTTATTCAGTCTTTTAAGTATTGGGATAAAGAACGCACTAAATAAGGGTAAAGCAATTAAAAGGGAAGCGTATTGACTCATCCCCTCAACCTCCTTATCTCCTCTACGTTAAGAGTTTTGTATTTCTCGTAGAGATTTATAACGACGCTCAAAGCCATTGCCGTTGTTGCAACACCAATAACAATTGCCGTGAGAACTAAAGCTTGAGGAATCGGATCTACCGCTTTATCCGGAGTTATCCCCTCGCTCAATATTGGAGCACTCCTACCACTTACATATCCTACACTGATGAGCAGAAGATTGACCCCTGTTTCCATTATGCTCAACCCAACTAGCATCTTTAGAACATTTCTTTTAACCAGAATTGCATAGAGTCCGATCAAGATTAAAGCTATTGAAGCAAAGTAATATGGGTTCATTGCCCTCCCTCCTCGGGCTCTTTAACCATGTTGTCAATAATTCCAGTAAGTTCAGTTCCGACTTTAAGACCAATAAGAATGTAGATTATTGGAATAAAGCCCGCACTGAAAAGTCTTCCGATATTCTCCTTTCCTAACCCCCAGCTCTGCCATATCCAATCAAAGAGGAAATACCCACCTACTGCTAAACCTATAAGGCCAACTGTCACATAACCAACTCCCGCAAGACCCTCAAGAGGTTCAAAGATCTTGTGGTCTATCTCGTACACTGTGAAGGCCACGTAAAGGAGCAAAAATGCTGTTGCAATTGTTGCTCCGCCAGGGAATCCCCCACCCGGAGTTAGGTGGCCGTGAATGAATATATAAGCCCCAAATAGCATTACAAATGGCAGTAGAAGCTTTGCACCGGTTGTTAAAACAACACTTCCTTCCTTTTTAGCAGTTCTTTTCCTCTTCTTTCTCCATAGAAGTGCCGCAACGCCGGTAGAAGCTATGAAGAGCACAGTAACTTCTCCCAGAGTATCAAAACCTCTGTAGTTAACAACCACAGCGGTTACAGCATTTATTGCACCTGTTTCCTCCGTAACATGCTCAAGGTAGTATTTGCCTACAAGCATTCTATCTTCACCAAATGGAACCTGATCAAGCCCCTTTGCCATCCATAGGCCTATTATGAGGATGAAAACTATGGCTAGGATTCGCTTCACCATCTCACCCACCATCCTGTGCCTTCTTCCTCACTCTCGTACCTTTCAGTTCTCTTTATTGCGAATATGAAGACCGCAGCGCTCAGTGCAGCACCTATTGCTGCTTCCACCATTGCCACATCCGGTGCTTGAAGGAAAAAGAACGCTATTGATGCAAATAAACTTACGGCGGCCATTCCAACTACTGCCGCTAAAAGATCCCCCCATTCAACTGCGAATATTGCAGAGATTATCATGAGAGCAGCTATGAAAATCGCAACCCAGTCACTCATTCATCTCAACCCCCAGCGAAGGTTCTTTTAACTTCTCTTTTATCTCCTCGACTCGCTCCAGAGAACTCTCTACCTCTTTGTATCTATCCACGATGCTGCCCTCCCATAAGGGCACTCCGCTCTTGTAAGCAGCCCTAATTAGTGCATGTGCCGCTATTGGATTTGTGAGGAGCAGGAACACAGCAATTATCAATGTCTTTGGAATCCAAGAGTAGCTTCCCACCTCTCCAATGGCCCATATCCCTACACCTATGATTACACCCAAGGAACCCAGGGTTGCACTTTTTGTTGCGGTTTGCATTCTGTTATACACATCTGGCATTCTAATCAAGCCCAATGAAGATACCACGTAGAAGAAAGTTCCAAAAAGTACAAGGACCTGACCGATTATCGACGCAATGCTCATAAGCCTCCCTCCATGTATCTGGCAAAAGCTATAACCCCAACAAAAGCAAGCACAGCATAAACCAAGGCTACATCAAGGAATATTGCTCTCCTGTAGTGGAGGGCAAACAGTACCATCAGGCCAGTGGTTAGGGTCGTCATTATATCTACTGCCACAATTCTATCTGCTGTAGTTGGGCCCCTGAAGAACCTGTACATGCTCAAAATAACAGCAACGGCGATCAGGAATAAATAGATTTCTATCATTCGAAGATCACCTTTAAGAATTTTTCAAATGGTTTAGTTATGTGCTCAGACGCACCTTCTATACTTTTATCCTTCACATCGATCCAGTGGATAAAATAGTGATCTCCTTTGACATCAAGAGTTATTGTTCCTGGTGTTAGAGTGATAGAATTAGCAAGGGCCAATTTTCCGGTGTTGTTCGTTAGTATGGTTTTACACTCCACAATTCCAGGGTTTATAGGCCTTTTTGGATGTAAAACACGATAAGCAACATCCAAGTTGGCCATTATCATTGCCCAAAGGAAGTATGGGATATATGCTATAGCATACGCCATCCTCTTGGGGTTAAGATTTTCCAACCCCCTCTCTGTAAAAACCTCGTAGGTCAAAGCTCCGATTATCAATGAAAATACTGCCCCAATTGTAATTTCTTGAGAATCAAAGCTGCTTGTCAGAAACATCCAAATAATAAACAGGATTAAAACCGTGTATAGATAGCGGCTTACTTTGCTTGCTTCTCCCATTTAACAACCCTCCATAAACAAAGGTTGAAAGTTTTTACACCCAATATTTCTAACCTTTTATTGAAATATATACATTTAT
>LDZS01002034.1_pt1 | contig 67751 bp, 73 predicted proteins | sample 615471 | NCBI WGS metagenome assembly LDZS01 (sample SAMN03408295, study PRJNA278302) | terrestrial metagenome | isolation source: oil reservoir sample K3 | place: USA: Alaska, North Slope, Kuparuk formation | collected 2013
TATTATGCCCCATGCAAGGGCCATAAATGCTAAAGCACTTCCTTTCATTTTTATCACCTCAAAGCTTTACTATTACCTCGTTCTTTTCTAGTTCTTCGGCGTACTTCTTCTTGATGGCCAAGTATGCTTCAATGGCACCAATGATGAGGATGAATAGCATCATGCCTCTTGCATACCAGACCCAGTTAGCGTATTCTGGTGCACCAACGTAACCAGGCACTGCCTTGAAGTAGCCTGCTTTGTAGTAGTCTCTTGTGCTTCCTAATAGAAGTATTATTGTGTAAATTGGAGCTATGTACACAATAATAGGTTTGATCCAGCCAGGAACTTTAATGTACGCTCCTTTGTGAAGTTCCTCCCAGAAGTTGTCTGGTTTAAAGAGCCACACTGCAACTATGATATCGAAGAGTCCAAGCACGACGAGCAAGTATGAACCAACCCAGTTGTCAAGCTCTGTTAGGTAATAGAGGCCAAGTGTTGCTTTTGTTGGATCAAGGACAACTGGAAGACCAAGGATCAAGTAGAGTATGAACACAATTGCTGCACCGGTTTTTCTGTTTATCTTAAGATCTTCCTCTAGCAACGCTGTTAGGTAGTTGTACATTGCTATAGCTGACGTGAATCCTGCGAACCATAATAGTAGGAACCATACAGCACCGAAGAGCTGTCCACCAGGCATTCTCATAAAGACGTTTGGTAATGCTATGTATGCTAAACCGACACCACCTGCTATAGCCTTTTCTGGGCCTAGGTAAGCGAAGGCTATTGGTATGGCTATTGAACCACCGAGGATAACTTCAGCAAACTCGTTAAGTGAGACTGTTGCAAGGCCTGAGAGTGCTACATCATCTTCTGGGCCTAGGTAAGAAGCATAGTTTTGTATAATACCCATACCAAGTGATAGAGTGAAGAATATCTGTCCTGCTGCTGCTAGAGCTGACTTAAATGTCACTTCACTAAATCTTGGCTCCCATAGGAATTCAAATCCTTTAATTGAACTCCACTCTGGTTTCACTGGTGAACCGAGAGTGAGAGATCTTAAAACCAATAAAATAGCTGCCACATATAATGTAGGCATCATAACCTTGACCCATCTCTCAATACCTTTGCTGACACCTTGCCCTACTGCAACACCAAGGAGTGCAACTGAAATGCCCCAGAATATGAACACTTGCGTATTGTTGCCGAGGTAGCCGAGAAGGAACTCAACGGAGTCCTTTCCAAAGTAGGCTCCTGTTGCGCTGAAGTATGTATAAGCCGCTGACCATCCTACGATATGCAGATAATAGCTGTTAAGCAGTGTTGTGACTGAGAATGCTAACATACCACCGATCATACCAAAGATAACAGCGCTTCTTGGCTTCAAGCTTTCTCTAGCCATTAGGTAGAATGTTGGACCTAAAGTACCGTGCCCATACTTACCTCCATATCTACCTGTGACCCACTCTACCCACATGATGGGGACTCCAAGGAGGAACAATGCAACAAAGTAGGGTATCATGAATGCACCGCCACCATTCACAGCGGCCTGGTATGGGAATCTCCAGAAGTTTCCTAGACCTATTGCGTTTCCTGCCATAGCTAATATCAAACCAATTTTGGTTGCCCATCTATCTCTTTGCTCCATTCATTTCACCTCGTATAGTGTTGTACTAAAAACCATGCCGATGTACAAATATCGGCAATTGTGTCTATGTTTTAGAGGGTTAATAAACTTTTCTCTCGCTCTATTTCGACAAAAGACGATTTACACGGACTTAAAACATAGATTTTAGTATCTGTCAATGTGACGGCACAAAAAAGAGTTACAAAAACCTACTTTGAAAAGTTGTCAAAGATTAAAGATTAATCGGAATAATATCCGAGATTCATATCACCCTTGAATTTAAAAAGGATTTTGATGTTATTATACATAACCCGATGATTGGAACAAGAGTGAGCTGATTTGTGATGACCGACTTCTCGCTGAGGGGGTAATATTCTTTAAAATATTTTGATAAACACAAAATTTTTCATACATCAATACTCTTTTTTATACATCAGTGTATGTAAAAAAGGCCTCTAAAGTCGTTTTTGTTAAAAAACTTTTTTAAAAACTTTTATTTATAAAGAAATGTATGTACACAACCTTTTGTTTAAAAATATCAGTTTTCTAACCACTTCCTACGAAAAGTTTATATAGGCTATTGCTCAAATTTGTATCGCTAATCACCTAATTTGGAGGGATGAACATGGTTGAACTAGACCCATTTGAGATGGCAATTAAGCAGTTGGAAAGAGCTGCCCAATACATAGATATAAGTGAAGAGGCTCTTGAGTTCCTTAAGAAACCCATGAGAATTTTGGAGGTTTCAGTTCCTGTGGAAATGGACGATGGTTCTGTGAAGGTTTTCACAGGCTTTAGAGTTCAGCACAACTGGGCTCTCGGTCCAACAAAGGGTGGTATTAGATGGCACCCTGAAGAAACCCTAAGCACCGTTAAGGCATTGGCTACTTGGATGACATGGAAATGTGCTACTTTGGGATTACCCTATGGTGGAGGTAAGGGTGGAGTAATAGTTGATCCCAAGAAGCTCAGCGATAGAGAGAAAGAAAGACTCGCTAGAGGTTATATAAGAGCTATTTATGACATAATAAGCCCATATACTGATGTCCCTGCTCCTGACGTATACACCAACCCCCAAATCATGGCTTGGATGATGGATGAATACGAAGCAATCTCAAGAAGGAAGGATCCATCCTTTGGTATCATCACAGGTAAGCCAGTTATAGTTGGTGGTTCTTTAGGAAGAGGCACTGCCACTGCTCAAGGTGCTGTCTTCACAGTTAGGGAAGCTGGAAAGGCCTTGGGTATTGATCTAAAAGGAAAGACAATTGCAGTTCAAGGTTATGGTAATGCTGGTTATTACATGGCCAAACTATCTAAAGAGCAATTAGGCATGAAAGTAGTTGCAGTCTCAGATTCAAGAGGAGGGATATACAACCCAGATGGCCTAGATCCGGATGAAGTATTTAAGTGGAAGAAAGAAAACGGGTCAGTTAATGACTTCCCAGGGGCTACAAACATAACAAATGAAGAACTCCTTGAGTTGGAAGTGGAGGTTCTTGCTCCAGCGGCTATTGAGGGAGTAATAAACAAAGATAATGCTGACAAAGTGAAAGCAAAGATAGTCGCTGAGGTTGCAAACGGTCCAGTCACCCCAGAGGCAGATGATATACTCCGTGAGAAGGGCATCCTCCAGATCCCAGACTTCCTATGTAACGCTGGTGGTGTTACAGTTAGCTACTTCGAGTGGGTACAAAACTTGATGGGCTACTACTGGACAGAAGAGGAAGTAAGGGAGAAGCTTGACAAGAAGATGACTGAGGCATTCTGGGGCGTTTATAATGTCCACAAAGAGAAGAACATCCACATGAGAGACGCTGCCTACGTAAGGGCAGTTAGCAGAGTATACGAAGCCATGAAGGCCCGCGGATGGGTCAAGAAGTGATTTCTTTTCCTTCTTTTTCTCTTAGTTTCGTAGTTCATGAATAAATTCTGAAGTTTGGATTTTTGTAAAGTTGAAGATTTTATCCCTTTGTCTCAATATAAGTAAAGAATGTTAAAAATGATTATTACTTAAAAATTTTATAATTTTAAAAACCAATCTATAAATGCCTAACCTTATAAGTGGGGGCAAAAGCACATTTTTGAAGATAGCTGTGGTCTTAAAGGTACAATTTGCCCTAAGCTTTTGTCCAGTACTCTTTCTCCTCCACCATTGCTTGGATCATCTCATCCTCATCTTTAAACATTGTTCTTCTTGAAGGATTCTGCATACCGTAGAACTCCATAAACGGGCTTGGTCTCTTCTTAAATGGATAATAGAGGTAGATTGCTCCCAAAGTTCTGTAAGCCTCTGCCATCTCGCTTATAACTCCGGCGGAAACTCCTTGAGCATAGTGATAGACTGCTATCGCCTTGCTAACATCCACTAAGTTGAAATCTCTCTCAACAAGCTGTCTTCTCAAAATGTCAGTAGCTTGTTCTATGTCCTCTCTATCGAGCTCCTCTATTTCCTCTCCGTCGAAAATGTTCTTTATCTTTATCCGCTGTATCTCTGGGTTCTCCTCCACCTGGGCATCATATTCTGCAACGATCCACCAGTCATCAAGCGTTCCAGGGTCTAAAACTGTAAAATGCTTGCTCAGCTTTTTGTAGAATCCTCTAACTCTATGGTAATATTCTTCCTCATGGCCGGTCATGGGATAGCTGAGATAAATAAGGGGCTTTTCATTTTCATGGAAAATTAAGTCAATGAAAGTTTGGTAGGGATGTCTAATGCCAAAATGGAGGACATAACGAACCTGAATCCCCTCTTTATTCAACTCGTGCACGAGGGTTTTTACGTGATTTATAGCGTCTTCACGCCACATCACGAGGGTCATCAGTTTTATGTTTTCCTTGTTTCTTCCAAAGCGTTCAAACCACTCTTCATCATGTATTATTCTTCTTCTCACACTCAGGATGTCGTCCAGAACAATTATTACTCTACTCGGCTTTAGAAGTTTCAAGTTGCTTAAAGTGAAGCCCAAAACACTTCCACTTCCCCATCTAAAAAGGGCAGGAGTAGATACTAGATGAAAGCTCTTATCACTTCTGTCAATTTCATCTCTTATTCTTTTAAAAGCTTCATCTCTTATGGTATTCATTAGATCTGGATGGCTTATTGCAAAGTCCAGAACATTTTTTCTGGTTATTTTGACTCCTTTTTCTCTTCCAATTTCCTTGAGATAATCAAAGACATGATAATATTGGAAATTTTCATTTTTTGTCAGCCTCAAGGCCTCCTTTGTGTATTCATCTCGCCCATTTAAAGGAGGACCTGTGAGAAGAACTGTTTCTTTCATAAGTAATACCTCCTAATTTCCGTAATTGGAATTTAGCTTCTTTTCCTTTTCAACTTTTTGGATGTTTAAATGCATTCATGCAAAAATTTTTAAAGTAGCACTAACAACTGATAGTAGAAAATATTTGCAAAAGCGTAGGCTTATAAAGGTATTAAATAAACTACCTGAGGTGATGTTCATGCCAAGAAACGATAAAAATAGGAGTGTTGAAGGTGAAGAGGTTATTAGAGTTCCTCTTCCAAGGAATAACCAAGTATTTGGAGTAGTGGAACAAGCACTAGGATCAGGGTGGATGGATGTTAGATGTACCGATAATAAGATAAGACGATGCAGAATTCCGGGCAGATTTAGAAGAAAGATGTGGATTAAAATCGGTGACGTGGTAATAGTAGAGCCTTGGGAAGTTCAAAGTGATGAAAGAGGAGATATTGTGTATCGCTATACAAGAACCCAGGTAGATTGGCTTTTAAGAAAGAAAAAAATTACACAAGAGTTTCTTAGTGGCGGTTTAACTCTGTGATGAACAATGAACCCTAAGGATCTCGATAAGGAAATCTCCCAGATTTTAGGATTAGATGAACATAGAGAAAAGGATAATGAGCTCTATAAAATATTTAGCGAAGTGTTTGATAAAACAACAATCGACACCCTTGCGTACTTTCATAAAAGAGGAAAGATAAAGTGTTTGTTGGGCGTGATTTCCACTGGAAAAGAGGCCAATGTGTTTAAGGGTGTTGACGAGGATGATAATTATGTAGCGATTAAAGTTTATCGTACTTATACCACTGAGTTTAGAAGGATATGGGAATATTTGGCAGCAGATCCAAGAATAAGTTACCTGCCGAAGGATATAAGAAAAATGGTATTTATATGGACAAGAAGAGAGTTTAAAAACCTTCAAAGAGCCATGAAATATGCAGTTAGGGCTCCAGAGCCAATAGTATTTAGCAATAATGTTCTCATAATGGAATACATAGGGGATGAATTCCCAGCCCCCAGATTAAAGGATGTTGAACGCGATCTAAATAAAAAGGAATTTGAAGAGCTTTATGAATTTTCAATGGAATCGATTGAAAAACTCTGGAAAAGAGGAAACATGGTTCATGGTGACCTGAGTGAATATAATATTTTAGTTTGGGAGAAGCCTGTAATAATTGATTGGTCTCAGGCGACTGTAAAGAGAAATAGGATGGCTTTAACGCTGCTTTATAGGGACTTAAGAAATATAACTAATTACTTCGCCAAAAAAGGGATCAAAGTTGATAATCCCGATGAAAAGTTTAGGGAGCTCGCAGGTGATTAATATGGATGAGTTTGAAAAAAAGTTGAAAAAGTATGAATATGTGGATAAAAAAGAGAGTGAAAAAGATCCATTTGAGATTGAAGAGTTTGTGGCAATTGGAGAGCAGGAAGAGTTTGTGAGAATTCCTAAAGAGAGAATTGGGGTAGTCATTGGTAGGAAAGGTGAGACAAAGAAAAAAATTGAAGATGCTACAAAGACTAAGATAGATATTGATAGTAACACGGGAGAAGTGTTCATCACTTCAACTGAAGAAACAGAAGACCCTTTAGCAGTTTGGAAAGCCAGAGATATAGTTCTTGCTATTGGAAGAGGGTTTTCTCCGGAAAGAGCATTCAGACTTCTAAATGAGGGGGAAGTTCTTGAAGTTGTGGAGTTGACTGATGTCATTATAGGGAATGAAAGGAATGCTCTCCCACGAATTAGAGGGAGGATTATTGGAAGAAAAGGGAGAACCAGAGAAATTATTGAAGAGATGAGTGGAACGGAAATAAGTGTTTATGGAAAGACTGTTGCAATTATTGGAAATCCACTTCAAGTCCAAGTGGCAAAAACTGCGATTGAAAAACTTGTCAAAGGTTCTCCCCATGGCACCGTTTACAAGTATCTGGAAAGAAGAAAGAAAGAGTTAGAACTCGAAGGAGGTATGTATTATGGCGAATTCTGAGGCAGACAAACTATTTAAGGAGTTTAAAATCCAGAGTGTCAGTGAATTTTTTAGAAGAAATGCTGCAATGCTTGGTTATACCGGAAAACTGCGTTCATTCACAACACTGATTCATGAGGCAGTGACAAATTCTCTTGATGCTTGTGAAGAGGCTGGGATACTTCCCTATGTTAGAGTTGAAATAGAGGAACTTGATACAGAACATTATAAGATAATAGTGGAAGATAATGGTCCTGGAATTCCTGAAAAGTTTATTGCACACGTTTTTGGTAAGATGCTTGCAGGTACAAAGGCTCACAGAAATATTCAAAGTAGGGGACAGCAAGGTATAGGTATTAGTGGCGCTGTGATGTTTGCTCAGATTACGAGTGGTAAAGCCACTAGAATTATCACTTCCACAGGTGGGGAGGAGATAATAGAAGCTTGGGTTGGTATTGATGTAGAGAAAAATGAAGGGAAAATCTTCAAGAAAATAAAGCATTCAAACCCAACAAGATGGAGAGGAACAAGAATAGAGATGGAAGTTAAGGATGTTCGTTACATTCGTTCAAAACAAGGGCCTTACTGGTATCTAAAGCTTACTGCAATAGCTAATCCTCATGCGCACATAGAGTTTATAGAACCTGATGGTAAACTTATAGTTTTCTCAAGGAGTAGTGAGGAGATTCCAGAACCTCCAGAAGAAATGAAGCCACATCCTAAGGGAATTATGACTGATGACATTTATCGAATGGCCCAAAGAACAACGAGAACTACTGTGAGGACTTTTCTTATAGGAGAATTTTCGAGAATAAGTGACAAAAAAATAGATGAGCTGATACAGTATATAACTGCATTGAGGCTTATAAAAGGAGAAGAAGAGCAAAGTGTAAAAGAGCAGCTCTTAAAGAGGCTCGTGGATGGTGAAGTGGATAAAATAATCGCAAGTTTTGGAAAAAATGGAAAAAAAGTTCTTAGAGAAGTCAGAAAGATAATGGAAAAACCTCCAAGAAAACTAACGTGGCATGAGGCAGAAGAAATTGTTGAGGCATTTAAATATATGACGTTTTTGGCACCTCCTACTCACGGATTAAGGCCTATTGGAGATGAGAATATAGAAAAAGGACTTACCGGAATTTTGAGACCAGAATTTGTAACTGCTGTAACTAGGCCACCAAAGGTCTATAGGGGCGGTATTCCATTTCAAGTTGAAGTAGGGCTTGCCTTTGGTGGGGAGCTAAGTAGTGGTCTTGATCTCCTAAGATACGCGAATAGGGTGCCGTTGCTCTTTGATGCCGGTTCATGTGTGATAACCTCTGCAGCTAGAAATATTGATTGGAAACGTTATAGAGTTGATGACGTTGACAGAACACCATTAATCCTTCTAGTTAATGTAGTCAGTGTTCATGTTCCCTATACATCTACTGGGAAACAGAGCGTTGCAAGTGAAGAGGAAATATATGAGGAGATAAGGCTCGCAGTGATGGAGGTTGCAAGAAGGCTTGCAAAGTACTTAGGTGGGAAACATCGCAAACTCTACCAAGTTAAAAGAAGAAAGACGTTTGAAAAGTATGTTCCTGAAATTTCAAGGGCTTTAAGCATACTTACGGGTATCTCAGAAGGTGAGATTAAGAAGATGTTGGCAACGATTATCGAGAAAAAGTTTGAGAGTATAGAAGAACAAGTAGTGGGGGCTGAGAGCAATGCTTAAGCGTGAAAAACCAAAAGAAAGATTTAGTTATGATCCTAAAAAGGTTCTTCAACAATTGGAAAGTTTTGGAAAAAAAGTACTGGAGGAGATAGTTGCAGGGAGGAACCCATTCATAGATGTTCCTACAAGGGGGCTCAGTAACGTTTACTTTGATGAGAGGGATCGTTTGATTAAAATGGGGGATAAGACTTCGAGAAGGTATCTCTTTCATGTTGCTCATGCCAGAAAATTTATGCAGACTCTTTTGATAGCGGCCTACATAAAACGGCTTGTAGGTGAAGGAAAACACGCAAGTTTGAGAGAAGCATATTATGCGAACAAGCACACTATTCCCGGTAGTAAAGAAAACACATTTGAAGATCAAAGTGAGAGTGATCCGATTATAGAGGACTTGGAGCGTATGTTTAGTGTTCTTAGAGAAGAAATGCATATCACAGCAGATAGGAGAGGTTATATTTATGGAGACGTAGTCATCAGGGATGGTGAAGACGAGTTTAATGCTTCAAAGCTTGGTATGGGTGGATGGGCAGTACCTGGGACAGTGGAGCACATAGAGTTTCCAGAAATAAATGTTGATTATGTACTGGTGGTTGAGACCGCTGCTATGGCAGATAGGTTGATTGAAGAAAAATATCCAAAGAAGGAGAAAGCATTAGTAGTTGCCACCCAAGGACAGGCTTCTCGTGGTGTTAGACGTTTAATACATAGGTTTCATTATGAGGAAGGCCTTCCAATAATTGTCTTTACTGATGGAGATCCATATGGGTGGTATATTTATTCCACAATAAAACAGGGTTCAATAAACTTGGCGTATCTTAGTGAAAAACTTGCTACTCCAGAAGCAAAATTTGTAGGAATGACAATGGACGATATAAAGAAATATGGCCTTGAGAATGTCACTGAAAAACTTAAAGGAATTCCTCCTAACAAAAAAGGTGGCCCTACAGGGGACTACAAACGTATTATAGAGGAGATGAACTATCCTTGGTTCCAGAACAAAGAGTGGCAAAAACAACTTAAACTGGCTCTTGAATGGGGAGTTAGGATTGAACAGCAGGCCCTAGCCAATAAGAGCTTGGAATTCGTTGCTAAAGAATATCTTCCTGAAAAAATTGGTAACGAGGAGTTACTTCCATGACAACAACGGAAGAGCTCATAGCTCAAATTAACAGAAGTTTGGATGATATAAGGATACACACAAGTAGGTTATTTGAAAATTTCGATCCTCGTTATTTAGCTTTTAATTTAAATAGAAACTTTATGGTTCTCAGAGGCATGGAAGATGAGCTTTCTCGTAGAGTTGGTGAATCTCGTATGTATGTCGGGTCTTTGGGCAAAAAAGAAAGAGATCCACATATTCGTAGAATTTTCTTAAGGAATCACTATCGTATGCTGACTCTAGAGAGACTTAGAACGGCCATAACCGCCCATAAAATTGCTCTTGCTACAATAGACTCCCATTATACTTTTTACAAGAGAAAAAAAGAAGTAGATATCAAAAATGTTACAAACAAAAGAGATATTGAGAAGTTAAAGGTGGCTGAAAAGAGCATAAAACTCGGAAGGCTTGAAGTTCTTCCACACCTTGCATATTCAGGGGACGTTCTTAAAATTCTTAGTCAGCAGGATAACAAGGTAAGAGACACATTTAAGGAAATAAAATCGAAACTCAAAGAAAAAGGACAGATAAGGAAGAAGGGTATAAGAATTGAAGTAGAGTATTGGCAAGAAGGCAGATTAAAGAAAGAACGTTTAGATTTTCCGATAGAAGTAGATATAGACAGCGAATTAAGAAAACGTTTTGGAAGGAAGTATAGATGGAGGGTTTTAAGCTACGTCAAAACTAAGGGTGTTTTAATAACTAGTCATTACACCGTTGATAACATTGCTTTGGCATATGCCTCAACGTATCCAAAAAAAGGTGTTGAAGCTCTTGCTCTTGACTTTTTCAGGTATTATTACCTCACTTCTGAAAAAGAAAGAGAATCTATCGGGCTTTATCCTCAGATAAAGCCTTGTATCGATTGTCATTATTCAATCTTTGATACTCCTTTTATGAATGAGCCAGAGTTCCGAACTGGCTTTGGAAGCATGTTAATTATCAAGAAATGTGAGATAGAAAGCTTTTTGAGTGGAAGAAGAAGTGAGATCTCGAACATTCCCAATTATCTTCTGGGAGGGGTTATTCTATATGGTGTTAGCTCATTTGATGAGAGGAAAGTCAGCAACCTCCTTCAGATTGATGAGAGTGAATTAAAAGATGCCATAGAGAAGTTCGTTCTTTCTGGACTTCATATATCACTTTTTGAAGATGTAAGAAAATTTGAGAAATTCATGCCTAAGAGTGATAAGGCCAAACAATTTTTGGAACTCCTTCAAGGGTGAGTGGGATGAAAGTGGAGATAAAAGCGAGAAATAATGAAGAACTCTTGAAAAAGATAGATGAAAGATTAGACGGAGAAGTCACCGAAGTATACATAAATCTCCGTCCTACCAAGATAATTCTTGTGAAAATATTAGAAAGAGCTCCTAATGTCAAGATTATTGAATGCCCCTCAAGTCTTTACCCTAAAGTTTCTAAGAAAATCATAAGGGCCCTCAGTCAGATGGGAATAAAGCTGGTTCCAGCAAATCATTCCCGTGGAAGGCCTAAAAAATATGATGGTGCTATTATAAAACAGATTAAGGAGTTAGTGAGGGAGGGTAAAACTCCCAAAGAGGTAAGTCAAGAACTAAACATTCCATTGAGAACGGTTTATTACATAATTAACGGGCGATAACAGATGAGGCGATTATTACCTTTTGTGATACTATTGCTTCTCATTACAGTGCTCTTTAGAGCTACCGTGGAACATGGACAAAGTTCATTCAACATCGAGATTCTATATCTTGGATGGGCAACTCTTTTTTTCGGACTTCTTGGATATGCTATATGGTTTCTCTTTAAAAAAGGAATCCCAATAATGTCAGTAAAAAGACGTAAACGAACCAAGGGAGAGTATTTGAGGGAACTGATTATAATTGTAGCAATTGTTATAGCCCTTAGGGCACTTTTTAGCAAAAGAGTAGAGCCTTATAGAGGTGTTAAGGCGCCGGTGATAAAATATCCCAAGTTTGGTTTTTCCAACGACACTTTTACAATTACTTACGAGCCTCTTCCAGATTATGCTTATTTTATTCCTATTTTCGTGTTTGTTGTTATTATTGGTGTTCTGCTCCTTTATAGGAAAAAAGAACACCCAAAAATTGAAATTACTAAATTTGATCCTGGGATAACTTTTGATACAATCGAGGGGTCACCTGAAGAGAGAATAATTAAAATGTACAAAAATGTTGTTGCAGGTCTTATAGAAAGAGGATACCCATATCAAAAGAGTTGGACTCACTGGGAGCATGAAGACAAATTGAAAGACATCTTTGAGGACTTGGAGGACTTAGACAATATTACAAGAGTTTTTGAGAAGGCAAAGTATGGATACAAGCTTGATAAAGAGGACATCAAAATTGCTAAGGAGAGTTATGAAAAGCTGATGCGCTTTTTGAGATAAGTTTAAAAGAAGTGTTTAGGTTCTCCTAATGGTGGTGAGAAAATGTTTGAAACTCAGGAAGAAATTCCGGAAATCAGAGAGAGACTTCATAGGGTTGGGATAACTAACTTACGAACAATTGCGAGGATAAATTGGAAAGGAAAACTTTACACGTTCATTCCAACATTTGAGATAACTATAGATGTGTCTGAAGAGAAGAAAGGTATCCACATGAGTCGTCTTGTGGAAAGTATCACTGAGACAATGAGCGAAGCAGTGGAAGAGGAAGTAAAAGAGGCACATACCTCGTTGGAAGAGCTCGGACTTGCTATAATAGAGCGTTTGGAGAAAAAACACCCTCACAAGAGGGCTGAAGTATGGATCAAGACACAGTTGATTATGGAAAGAGAAACTCCGGCCAGCAAAAAAGTGACCCTTGAAACATATGATGTGGAAGTAGGAGTGATAAAAGAACCCGAGAAAGTTGAAAAAGTCTTAAAAGTTATAGCCATTGGCAACACGGCCTGTCCACACGCTATGGCAAACAATCAGGGAAAGACACATATTCAAAGGGCAATTGCAACTCTTGAAATAAGAACTGATTATGATGAAGAAATTCCATTGGAGGACATGATAGATGTTGTTGAGGGGTCATTCAGTTCACCAACTTACACTTTGTTGAAAACTGTAGATGAAAATGCAGTGGTCCAAAACATGTACTCTAACCCCAAATTTGTGGAGGATGTAGCTAGAGAAATTATTTTCAAGGCAAGGCAGAGATTTAAGGGAAATGTTCATGTAAGGGTTGTGAGCCACGAAAGTATCCACAAACACGATGTAATTGCAGAAACATGGAATTGACATTCTCTTTTTTAAATTATAAAGAAGAGAGATTAAAGAAGTATTCTTGCATCAACAGCAACAGCGCTGTCTTCGTAAGCAAAAACTGGGTTGATATCTAATTCTTTTACTTCTGGGAGCTCGAGAGCAAGCTCTCCAACTTTCATGATGATCTCAGCTAGAGCTTCAGTATTTACTGGTTTTTCTCCCCTTGCCCCAGCAAGGATTGGATAAGCCTTGATCTCTTTTATCATTTCAAGTGCTTCGTCTTTGCTTATTGGAGCAACTCTAAAGCTAACATCTTTGAGGATTTCGACAAAAATTCCACCAAGGCCAAACATTATGGCCGGTCCGAATTGTGGGTCTCTTATCATACCTATGATGATTTCCTTTCCAAGTGGAAGCATCCTATAGATAATAACCCCCCAAAGGTTAGCATCAGGTTTATAGTTCTTGGCGTTCTTCATAATGGTATTAAAGGCTTCTTTAGCCTCTTCATCACTCTTTATGTTGACCTTAACACCACCTGCATCGCTCTTGTGGATAATTTGTGGAGAGACGATTTTCATAACTACGGGATATCCTATTTCCCTTGCAAATTGGACGGCCTCTTCCTCATTTGTAGCAACCTTGAACTCGGGAACAGGAACTCCATATAGCTGGAGAATCTCCTTTGCTTCGGGCTCTACAAGTGGTCTATTCTCAGCTCTTGCTTTTTCGATTATTTCCCTAGCCTTTGCAACTCTATCCATATCTACCACCTCGATTATAATGATGACAGTTTCAGTTACGTTGACAATATTAAAAGTCTTTCCATTTCGAATCGAATTGAAACTATAAATTGGTATAAATAGAATGGGCACCAATATATAAATGGTGAAAAGCATGAAACGGAAAATTATTGGAGGAATTTTGGCAAGTTTTGTTCTTCTGGCTATGGTGATTTTCCATCAAACACAAGCAGAGGAAGATCAAGCAAGCATGGCTCTCTACGACTCTGCGAAAATTGGAGTAGTGGAAAGAACCCTTCAGCTTGAATTAAAGCAAGGGATAAATGAAGTGCCATTAGACGTTTTAGAAGGCCTTGATATTGGTGAAATAACGTTAAAGCCCTTAGACGAAAAAGTCAAGGTTTTAGGAATCATAAACAAGGAAGTTACGGGCAAGGATCTTATAGAGGCGAACATTGGGAAAGAGGTAACAATAAAACTCAAAAGTGGTGAGACTATAAGTGGAAAATTCTTGGGGTATCAAGATGGAAAAGTGGCCATTCAGGGAAACGCATACTACCTTATAGAACCTGCAGAGATTGCATATATGAAAACAGCCAGTCTGGGAGAGGAGAGTATATCAAGTACCTATGCTTTGATAAATGCGGATGAAGATGGCAAGTATTTCTTCAAACTTATTTACAGGGTTAACGGGATAGGATGGAATTCAAGGTACAAGTTGTATTTAGGCGACAATGCAGAATTTTATGGGTATATTTTAATTAACAATCCTACAAACAAAACATTTGAAAATACGGAGGTTCTCTTGGTTTCAGGAGACGTCCAGTTTTATCAACCTCTTCAAGTAATCTTCAATAAATATTATGTAGCTGAGTCAACGGCAGGAAAGGAAGTTCCAGAAGGGCCAATTCAGCAGACAAAAATAGAGGCCTTTTATCTCTACAAGCTTGGCACAGTAGATATAGGAGCATTTGAAACGAAAATGATCCCGTACATTTACCAAAAGACTGACTTTACTAGGGAGTATCTCTATGAGAACTACCCATACGGTGGGGCCCAAGACGTCTATGAAATAATTTCTCTGAAGACAAATGATGTTCTTCCAAAAGGCATTGTGGAGATTTACAAAGAGATGGAAGATAAAAACGTTCTAATTGGCGAGCAAATGATAGACCATACAGCGAAAGGAGATACACTAAGACTCAAACTTGGTAAGGATATTGACTTGAAAGGGACTACAGAGGTTCTGGGAGAAAGACATGATGACCACTATGGATACTATAAGATCAGAGTTACAGTGGAGAATTTTGGAGAGGAGAGTAAAGAGGTAATTGTGAGGCATTACAAGTGGCGTGGAAAAATAATAGAAAGCTCAATAAGCCCCATAAACGAAACAGCAAACTATGTAGAATTCAAGGTAACAGTTAATCCAGGGGAAAAGAAAGAAATAATATTCGACTACGAAGTTAGCTATTAGAGTCTTCTTAGGAGAATCTCATAGTTTTTATCTTCTTTTACTATTTCCAATACAAGGCTTTTTTCATAATCCAAGAATCTAGTTCCCTTTAACGAGTAACCCTCTTCTCGTAAGTGATTCATCACGCTAAGGCCTAAATCTCCAAAAAGTTCAGCTGCAAGAGTTGCAAAGCTTGGCTCTTTTATCTTTAATTCACTATGATATTTTTTAGCTAATTCAAAAACATCTGTCATATTACCACCCCAGAAATAATTAGTGCTCAAGACTTTAAGCTCTTTCGATTTTTAGAAAAGTTGTGAGGTGGCGGGCCGGACGGGATTCGAACCCGCGACCACCGGGTTAAAAGCCCGGTGCTCTAACCAGGCTGAGCTACCGGCCCTCGATAAGTTAGAGATTGTGATGCGCTTATAAAGTTTTTGGTCTTATTCTAAGATTAGAGGCATGTTGTAGGGGAGAGCTGTTGGACTTTTAATGGACTTTCTATCAATATTTTTGTTATAACCTTTGAAATTTAGAAAACCCAACCAAAGCAGTTATAAACTCTGCTTTGTTTCTCCCGTTAGGTGAGAGAATGAGGAAAGGTCCAGTATTCCTTGGTAAAGCTCATATTTATTGGTGTGAGGAGTGCAATGTTCCCTTAATAAGTGAGAAGTGTGATATTCATGGAAAGGGCTTTAGGTTAAATCTTACTCCGCCAGCAGACGTTCGATTTGCATTTAAAAAAGATTTAGATTTTGTTAAACGAGAATTTAATAGGCATTACGGGGTTGATATAGGAGAGATAATTGATGGGAAAATAGTTCTTCTAAATAAGACTCCAGGAGAAGACGATGTATATGAGATTATTTTGGACGGATATATTTTTGGATGGCTTCGTTTTGATCCTATAGAACTTAAATGGAAACCAGGCCTCAAGGTTGAGGGAACAATTGCCCTTTGGAGGCATTTTGGAAAAGAAATGAAAAAATGGGTTATAGTGGATAAGGGTGCAAAAGAGCCCATAAAAAATGGAGCAAATGTCCTCCCGGTTGGGATTATTGATGCAGAGGCCAGTATTAAAGTTGGTAACGATGTAGTAGTGGTTAGCGAAGATGGGGAGGTTATTGCCACAGGGATAGCAAAGAAAGACTGGGAGAAGTTAATTGATAAGAATGAAAGAGGTACAGGAATAAAGACACGTCATCAAAAGGTGGTTACTTATAGAGAAGGCAGAAAGGCAAAGATGGAGGATGTGATAAAGGCTAACAAATCTGCTCTGGAAGAAAAAGTCAATGAAGCCAAGAGATTTATGCGAAAGACTTTCGAAAATATAAACCGGCCAGTGGGAGTGGCTTTTAGTGGTGGGAAAGATAGTCTAGCGGTCTTGGGGCTCATGCTCGAAGAATTTGGGGAAAATTTCTTCGTTTTCTTTAATAATACAGGTATAGAATTCCCAGAGACGCTTGAGTACATAGATACGGTGAAAGAGAATCTAAGGGAGAAAAATATAAAATTCATCATTGCAGACGCAAAAGATGCTTTTTGGCATGCTTTAAGTGTTTTTTCTCCTCCAGGGAGAGATTATCGGTGGTGTTGCAAAGTTACAAAACTTGGACCGATTACCCTGACGATAAGGAAGTATTATCCTGATGGAGTTCTAATGTTTGTGGGTCAGAGGAAATATGAAAGTATAAACCGATATAAGCAACCCAGAGTTTGGAAGAACCCATGGGTGCCGAATGAAATTGGAGCATCTCCTATCTTTCACTGGAATGCTCTTGAGGTATGGCTTTACATATTTTCCCGCGGTTTAAAGTATAACCCTTTATATGAAAACAGACTTGATAGAATTGGTTGTTTTATGTGCCCAAGCTCATCTTTAGCGGAATTTCAGACTTTAAAAGAGGAAAAACCAGAACTTTGGAAAAAGTGGGAAAAAGAACTGAGGAAATGGAGAAAACGCTTTGGGATGCCTGAAGCATGGATAGAGTATGGTTTTTGGAGATGGAGGGGACTTACTAAGGGGCAAAAGGTTGTAGCAAGGGAACTTGGAATCAAAATTCCTGAAAAAAGGATCTGGGAACCAATCCGGTATACTCTCAAAAAAGAAAATGAGAAATTTGTCCTTAAAATAAACACGAAAATTGTTCTTAGCAGGATGAAGGAAGTGGCCCCGATACTTGGCCCAGTTTTTGAAGGAGAGAACTTCCTTAAGGCGAGCAATATAATATTCACGGAAAATGAAGTGAGGGCAAGTGATGAAAATGAAGCCATACAGGCCTATTATCTGATAAAAAGAGCCTATGAATGTGTAGGATGTAGTGTGTGTGTTGGAAGGTGCCCAGAAAATGCTTTAAGAATAAACTCCAATACAAGAAAGATAGAGGTTGATTGGGAGAAATGTATTCACTGTAGGGAGTGTGTGGAAGTATGCCCATTGTTAAAAATAAAAAATCCGCAAGAAGGAAGTCAGCTTTAATTCTGCTTATACTTATTCTCCTATTTCCCAAACCCGTAAGATCCCAGGAGGAATATGAGTATAATATAGATGGCTACTCTCTCTATTTTGATATACTGGATGATACAAGGGTTAAAGAGACCATAGAGATTACTATTTCTCCAAACATGCCCTTATCGAGATATACATTTTACTCACAGTATCCCATCGAAAATCCCGAAGCGATAGTTGAGATAAATGGTAGAACCCAAATAGCAAATGTTAGTGTTTCTAAGATTGTAGGAGACATAAATGCAATTTACATAGGATTTTCTGAGGTATCCTCAGGGGACAACTTGAAAATACGAATAAGCTTTTATTCTAAGGGAATGCTTCAAGATATCAATGGTAAAAAGCAGTTTTCATATTATCTAAGATTTGAACAACCAGTAGGATACTTTTATGCAAGGTTATACATTCCCAAGGGTTATGCAATTCTCTCTCCCATTGTTCCATCTCCTGATAAAGTTGAAAGCAGTGGGAACGCTCTTTTAATGGAATGGAAAAAACAGGACGTTAGATCAGGAGAAGAGTTTTATTTCATAGTTGGTTTTTCTGGAGAGCTAAACAACACTTTTCCACTAATGTATTTTGTGATTCCTATATTAATAGCCTTTGTAGGTGGATTTTTTGCTGGGATTCTTTATAAGGGTAGAGAAAAAAGTGGAATAGACCTAAGATCGGATGAAGAAAAAGTTATTGAACTCTTGAAAGAGGGCCCGATGTATCAGAGTGAGCTTGTAAAAGGGTTGGGATTCTCAAAAGCAAAAGTTAGCCTTTTATTGAAGAATATGGAGAAAAAAGGATTAATAGAACGGGTTAAAGAGGGTAGAACATACCTTGTTAAACTAAAGGAGATGTGAATCTTTATAAAGTGAACATACTACCCCAAAGAAGCGAGGTGAAAGAGATGGAAGAATATTTTGTTTGCCCTGAATGTAAAAGTGAGGACGTTGAGATAATTAAAGAAAGGGGTAGAGATTTAACTTTAAGGTGTGCCGAATGTGGTCATATTTGGCAAATAACACTGAGCAAAATTATTCAAGTGCCTATAATAGTCAGTAAACATGAGAAAAGCTTTAAGAAAACTGTCAAACTGCCATTTGATGAGGAAATAAGAGTAGGAGACATTGTGGAGCTTGAAGACGATGAGGTGAGAATAAGCAGTATCGAGCTTGAAGATAATAAAAGGGTCGAAAAAGCTGAGATAAAGGATGTAAGGATGTTGTGGGGGGAAAGTTTGGCGTACCCCAAGGTTATAGGAGTCTCAATATATCTCCCCAAAGGGATTACACAGTCATTCAAGGTCAAAGTTGACAGAGAAGAAGAATTTGCAGTTGGGGAAGTGCTTGAGGTTGGAGGTTATACCTTCAAGATAGACAAGATAAAGGTAGAGGGTAAGATGCTTAGATATGGAAAAGCAAAGGCCGATGAGATAGTTAGGATAATGGGCCGCCCTATACGTGGTAGAGCAAGTAGAAACTTGGAAATTTATAGAGGATACGGAAAGGACTGATCCCCCCAATAAACTTAAAATCCTCTTTTACACATTTTTATTCGTGAGCCTTATGGATGAAAGTGACCTCTATAAGAGATGGATGAGGCTTGTTGAAAACCTTGAGAGGGAGGGCATAATTAAAAGTGAAAAGGTTAAGAGGGCTTTTCTTCGAGTCCCCCGGTATAAGTTTGTTTCTGATAGGTACAAAGAATGTGCACATGTAGATGAGCCACTCCCTATTCCTGCTGGGCAGACGATAAGTGCCCCCCATATGGTAGCCATAATGCTTGAACTTGCTGAACTTGAAGATGGCATGAATGTTCTTGAAATAGGGGCGGGGAGTGGATGGAACGCTGCTTTAATTTATGAACTCGTAAAAAGAGAAGTTTATACGATTGAACGAGTATCTGATCTCGTAGAATTTGCAAGGAAAAACCTTGAAAGGGCAGGATATAAAGATAAAGTCCATGTTATTTGGGGTGATGGAACCAAGGGCTTTCCTCCAAATGCTCCCTACGACAGAATTATTGTAACCGCTGGGGCTCCTAAAGTTCCAAAACCCCTAATAGAGCAGCTTAAAGTTGGTGGAAAACTTTTAATTCCTGTTGGAAGTTATCATTTATGGCAGGAGCTTCTTGAAGTTATAAAGTTAGATGAAGATAATAAAATAAAAATAAAGAATCATGGAGGAGTAGCATTTGTTCCATTAATTGGTGAGCATGGCTGGAGGGAGTAAAATGTATTTAATAGCATTTGACTTGGAAGGCACATTAGTAAAATCGAAATCAAGCTGGGTGGAACTTCACAAGAGATTTGGGACATGGGATAAGGGAGCGGAATATGCAGAACGTTTTTTCAAAGGCGAATTTGATTACGCAACATGGGCAAAGCTAGATGCTTCATTATGGAAAGGAAAAAGTAGAAAGGAGATCATGGAATGGGCAGATTCTGTAGACTATTTTGAAGGAGTTGAAGAGCTCTTTGAGTTTTTAAAAAGGAATAAGTTTAAAATAGCCATAATTAGTGGAGGCCTCAAATGTCTGGCAGATAGAATTGGAAAGGAGCTTAAAGCGGATTTTGTCTATGCTAATGAACTTGTCTTTGATGAAGAAGGAAAAGTCACTGGAGATGTTCTCCCCTGGGTGGACTTCAGGAATAAGGGTGATATTTTACTTGAACTCAAGGAGAAACTTAAGCCTAAACTCACGATAGCTGTGGGAGATGGTCATAATGACATTGCCATGTTCAAGGTTGCTGATTTTAGTATAGCCATAAATCCTCATGAAGGAGTGGAAGGGGATTATTTAGCAAAGGATCTCTACGAGGTAAAGGAAATAATCGGGAAAATTTTAAAGGAAAGCGGTCAGTGAAGGGCGTGTTCTTCATCTTTCAGCAAAGCAAAAGCTCATCATCCCGTGTTTAAAAGGGCTCCGAAGTTTTAAAAATTTAAAGGCCATTGGTTTTTGTTAGCAGGATCCAGAACAAATCTCCATAAAGCACAGAGATTAAGAACCCTAGGAATAGTGCAGGGGCAAAGGGCATTGCATTCCTAACCAGAAACTCATCTTCAAGTTTCCCTTCTTCCACAAGTCTTTTTAGCATTTCAATGTTTTCTTTTGTGAGGCCTTCAGCAGTTGGAGAGGCTATCAATTTGTCATACTCTACTCTTAGAGCATTTACATCCAATGTTTTTAGTGCCCGGACGAGTTTATCAAATGATCCTTCTCGCTCCCGTTGGATTTTTCCATCTTTCTCGTATATCCACTCTCCAAGGATATCCCATTCTTTGAGTTCGTTCACACTGACCTTTTTTGTGAGCACTTCTACTCGCATAATGTTCACAAGAGAGAAGAATGTTTTGAAGAGATAGAATGTCACAGCGATTTTTAGATAACTGTAAATTACTTGAGGGGTGTTAAAGACAATATCATAAATTAAAAGACCAGCCCCAATTAAGTCCCCGATTTTTCCAAGTTTTACCATCAGAGCTATTGTAATCACCCAGATTAAAAAACCAAGAAGAGGATTGCCGAAAATCGAGAATTGTTGCAATACTCTGAGAACTACAAATGCTCCTGATACCCAAAGAGCAAATTCAAATGGCCTAAACCACTTCCCAATGAAAATTTGTTTCAATCGATCCACTCTCTTGTTTTTTAAGAGCATTGCCAATGAATAAATAAAAATGAAGGGAAAAATAGCTAAGATGCTGTTTAATAGGATAGTTAGTGAATGAAGGGGGTATTTTGAGGCGTATGGAGGTATGATTTTTGCATATTTAGACGCATATGGAAAAAGAGCTGAGTACCCCATTAAAATTACCACATCTCCACTTGCCCAGCCGCCCATCATATAAAGGAGATACCCTAATAGAAACCCGGTTCCAAGGCCAATTATCCCAGATAAAGCTAAGATTGTATTATGCTTTATAAGAAACCCCAGATAGAGGTAATACAAAACACCCAATCCTGCAATTGGAAAGACATGTTTGTCATCAATAAAACCAGTTTTGATATCTGTATAAGATGTAAGAATTCCCATAATAACCCCTAAGAGTATTAAGAGAAGCTCCATTAAATCACCTCACAGTGTCTCGAGAAGTTTATTCTTGATGGTGTCTACGTATTGAGTGACCGATGAGTTAATGGACTGAACACTGCTGAAAATAACTCTTATAGTGACTGTAACCAATATAAGAACTGCGGCTAATATGAATAAGTACTCAAGCGCGCTTTGACCTTTTCTTAGCATTCCTATCACACCTAATTACATTTGGATGTCAAATGATTTAAATCTTTTCATTTTTCTGTGCAATCTTTTTAAATGCTTTCCCCTACAGCTTTTGAGGGACCATGAAAATCTACAAGCTTTATGTGAGGGAAGAATACTTAGAGATGATTGAGAGTGGGAAGAAAAACATAGAGGTTAGGGTGGCGTACCCACAACTTAGGAACATTAAACCAAAGGATAAAATACTCTTTAATAACACAATCCCTGCTGAAGTTCTGACTATAAAACAGTATGAAACCTTTAGACAGGTTCTAAGAGAGGAGCCAATTGAGAGAATATTTCCCGACAAGCCAAGTTTTGAACAGGCCGTAAAGAGATTTCATAATATGTATCCAAAATGGAAAGAGAACAGATATGGAGTGCTTGCAATAAAGTTCCGCCTTCTACGACCAAGGAGGGAGCAGGGTGAAGAATCTGAAGTTTGATGGGAAATACAAAGGACTACTCCTTAGTGGAAAAAAACGGGCCACAATAAGATTCGGAAAAGTTAATATAAAGCCGGGAGATGAAGTTTTAATACATTCAGCTGGTTATGTTCTTGGCAAGGCTAAAGTTAAGAGGGTTGAGAAAAAGAAAGTTTTTGAGCTTACAGATGAAGATGCTAAATTAGATGGGTTCAAGGATAAGGAGGAACTCATGAAAGCTCTTAGAGAGCATTATAAAAATATAAAACCAGATGCAGAAGTGACATTGATTGAATTTGAGTTTGTTAAAATGCTTGATAATCCTGTACTCTCGGCAGATTTTCCTTATGAAGGAAACAATCCCATTGAGATAGCGGAACTTGCGTTAAAGCATTTAAATAATCTAAGTTTTGAAGAAGTTGCTCTATTGAAACTATTCTTGCAATCAGGTAGCCTTAGGAGGACTGCTTACAAACTGGGAGGTTTAGATAAGAGGTATAAAATCAGGAAGATCTTAAGAAAGGCCTATGAAGAACTTAAAGAGATGGGCCTCATGAAACCGAAATTATAGCTTATACTTCATTTTAACTGTGAATTCATTTGAAATATCATTGAGATTAATCCCATTTTTACCCCCATACTTGACTAGGTATACCTTAAATTTTTCGTCTCCAATTAAATGTCGCAATTTCTCTTTAAACTCTTCCAGTTCTCCACTGTTATCAAAGTCCAAGATTGATATGAAATCATACTCTCCATAGATCCAGTGACCCTCTATGGGAAGTTTCTCTAAGATATCGTCTTTTACACCCCATATCACCAAAACTGCTTTGAGGTCAATCACCCCCTTCTTTGTTATTCTTGGCACATTCCTCCTATAAATACATTTTTCAAGATATTATGTTAAATTGTCAATATGCGACAATAAAAAAGTTAAAATATTGTCTTTATGTTAAGCATTGTTTAGATTGAGTATATATCTAACTCCTAAACTAAAAGCCTTTTTAAATAGAGAAGTCAATTCTCATTGGTGAGGGAAAATGATAAAGGCAGTGTTTTTTGATTTTGTCGGTACATTACTTAGCAAAGAATTCGAAGATATTACCCATCAAAATATAATAAGAGAAGCTCTACGCAGAGTAAAAGCAGAAAACGTAGATCCTTTAAAAGTCTGGGAAGAATATGAGACTCTTACAGGCGAGAAATTTAAAGAATATGCAGGCAAGCCTTACAAACCAATTAGAGTGCTTGAGGAAGAAATTGTAGAAGAAATCGCAAAGAAACATGGGTTTGAAGTCCCTCATGACTTTTGGAGGATTCATCTCAAAATGCATCAGGAATATGGTAAACTTTATGATGAAGCTGTTGAGGTTCTTAAAACTCTAAAGACAAATGGGTATCATGTAGGAATGATAACCGATTCCGATAATGATTACCTCAATGCCCAGCTTGAAGCATTGGGAATTCTTGGATTTTTTGATAGCATAACTACAAGCGAAGAAGCAGGTTTTTACAAGCCCCATCCTCGCATGTTTGAATTGGCACTTCAAAAAGCCAATTTGAAAGGAGAAGAAGCAATATACGTTGGAGATAATCCCCTCAAAGACTGTGTAGGTTCGAGGAGTGTTGATATGATAAGTGTACTTTTAGACAAAAAAGGAGACAAAAAAGAGTTCTGGAAAGAATGCGAGTTCGTTATAAGTGATTTGAGGGAGGTATTGGTAATACTTGAAGAGCTAAACGGTCAGTAACGGCAGGGATCTTCACAAATCCGCTAGCGAAATTCTCATCATCCCGTTTCTCTTTAACTTAATCTCTTTTTGGCTTCCCACAGTCTTTGGAAGGTCGTAATCCATGCTAAGACTGCTACAGTATAAACTCCTATGTCTACTCTTTTGAAGAGGGCAGTTATGATTATTATGAGCAGCCTTTCTGCTCTTTCAGCTATGCCAACTGCTAATGTACCACTTCCGGCAAGTTCTGCTCTGCATCTTTCATAACTTACAAGGTAAGAGCCTATCAATGCTATTGCGGTGATTTCCCATTTTACTAATCCACCATATGCGATTCCAAACAAAACTGCACCATCACTTATTCTATCGAATGTAGAATCTAAAAAAGCGCCAAATCGTGAATTTTTCCCTGTAAGTCTTGCTAAAGTTCCATCAAGAGCATCTACAAGTGATCCAAAAAGAAGCACTAAAGCTGCTATTTGTTGAGAACCATGAGCAAAAAAATATGCCCCAGTTAGAGATATCAGCAAGCCAATGAGCGTGAGTTGATTTGGAGTAAGGCCCATTTTGGCTAGAGGTTTAACGATGATTTCCAGGTAATCTTTAACATTTGAACGATATTTATTCAGCATTTTAATTATCCTCCAGAGATATTACTTTCTTCCCCTTCTCTTGGGGAATAATTTTGACCTTTGCATTCTTGAAGTCTTTTCTTAGACCCTCTCCATCTAGGACTCTATCCAAAAAGACTGCTAACGCTGCAACTTCGCTGTGTGGTTGATTCCCGACACCAACATTATAATGGGCTATTTCATAGACTTCTCTTGGCACTTTCTCTGCTCCAACAACGATTAATATATCTTCACTTTTTAGAGCCTCCTTTATTTCTGGAAGAGCTTTATCAATATGAATCCCGTACATTGTGAGATGCACTATCTTCCCTTTCCATCCCCTCAAAACTTGCCTCCAGTGAGGATTAAATTCGACCTCAAATGGCCCTCCCCATCGGGTTACAACATCTACAACACTATCGTATACATGTTCATCTTTTTCTGCTGCTATTATGATCTTGTCAGCTCCAAAGGCTCTTGCAGTTAAAGCTACATGGGTTGTTATTCTTTTATCCCTCTCCGGCCTATGTCCAAGTCTGAGCACTACTATCATTCATGCACCTCCTTTAGAATATTCCAGTATTTTCTAAAATCTTCTGGCCATGGTTTGTCTTTATAAAAGCTGTATAGTGCATCTATATTCTTTGCAAGGTTTTTTGGTGTAGTTTTCTCAAAAATTAAGTTTAGTTCATCCTCAGATGCAGAGGCGAAAAGGAAAAGAGTAAATATTCGTTCGTTCTTGCCCATATCCGCGAGCACCATTGAAAGTCTTGGTTTAAATACAGGAGAAAGCTTTTCTGTCACAACTTCAGTGAGATCTTTTTCAATGTTAACTAAATACTCCGGGGTTACATCTAGATGTTCGTGCCCTTTGAGCTCTTCGGGAGAGTGGGCTACCAGATTGTACACTTCTTGGGTTAGCATTTGATAGGTCTTGGGGAAGTAGGGAGTTGATAAATATTCTTTTCTACTCCCAAAGAATCCTCTCTTGAAATCAACAACGTACCATAGCCCGGCAAAATAAAACTCGGAAATAGCATTTTGTGTGCAATCTGTACCATTATACAATGAAATAACCCTGGAGGGGATATTGAATGATCGTAAAGCTCCAGTAAATAGGAGTGTAGCTTCTTCATAACTTATTTCCTTTTTAGACATTATTTCTGTGAGGTTCAATGAAGTTGTTTTATTCCCTAGTGAATACTTGCTAGTGATAAAATTGTAGATTTTTTGAGCTGCTTCTTTCTCTGATTGGGCTCCATAGATAGCTTTTAAAAAAGTATTTCTCAGAACATCTCTATCTACAATAGGAGATGAATTGAATTTTTCTTTCCAGTATTCGTCTACAAGGTATTGGAGGTTGATCCAGTAGTACTCCTCCCCATACGCCATTTTAAGTATTTCTTCCCCATAATCCCAGGGCGTCCAAATTACTTTTACAAATTTATTTTTGAGTTCCCTCTTTTCTATGTCTCCTTCCATGTAAACTATTGAAATGGTTAAGTAACCAGTCTTTGGCATGTAAGGTGTTTTAATTGTGTAATTCAACTTAATTACCTCCCCTGGGGAAATATCATTTGGAAGGGAGGGAGTTTTTGTCACTTCCATGCCCTCTAAGGGGTAGACAAAGATACCTTTAATTTTTACGGGCCCATTTCCAACATTTTGTAGAGTTATTTGGAGTTGAAAGTCATTTCCACCCATGACCTCTGTCGGAGAGGTTATTATTGCATTCAGGATTCCTAGAGATGGAATTTCATTTTCTTTTTCAATCACGTTGATGATAAACTCTTTATAAAAGCCGCCCCAGGTTCTTTGTAGTTCATCAATCACTTCAACAGAAACTTTGAGAAAGTATCTACCTGCGTCTTTAGGGGCCGTTAATATCCATATGAACTCTCTAGCTTGCCCTACTCCCAAGGGGGCGTCAAATTTAGGGTTTTGAGAAATTTTAAACCTTGGATCATTTAAATAGAGGTTTATTCCAGTTATTGCAACTTTTCCAGTGTTGTTTATTTTAACAATGAGATGGAAAACATTCTCCTCCTTAACAACGCTTTTATCTACTGTTATATCAACTTTAGCTGGTTCTTTAACTAAACACCCCGAAACAAATATCAAGAAAATAAGTGCAATTGAGATGAGCTTCAGATGTTTCATGTTTCTCCCCAAAGTTCTTTTAAGGATGAACCTTAATAATTTTTAGGTGGTACTAGTGATAACCCTGACAACTGACTTTGGCCTCAAGGGTCCTTACGTCGGAGAGATGAAAGGTGCTATTCTAGCAATAAATCCAGAAGTGGAGGTAATTGACATTACTCACTCGATAACAAGACACAGTATTATTGAAGGTTCTTTTGTAATGGAACAAGCTGTAAAGTATTTCCCGGCAGATACGATTCATGTGGGTGTCATTGATCCAGGAGTAGGTACAAGAAGGAGGGCCATTATAATAGAGGGACACCAATTTTTGGTAGTTCCAGATAATGGGATCGCCACACTTCCTCTTAAGTGGATAGATGCAAAAAGTGCATATGAAATAGATCTTCAAAAGATGGAAGCCATTATAGGGAGGAAAATAAGTTCGACATTTCATGGAAGGGATGTTTTTGGACCAGCTGGTGCGTTGCTCAGCTTAGGCTACGAGCCCTCAAGGTTTGGAAAAGAAATTGACTTGGAAAAAGTTATCAAACTTGAATTAGAACCCAAAAAGGAAGAAGACTCTTGGATTTTAAGTGTTATCTACATTGATGATTTTGGGAATGTGATTTTAAACCTTGAAAACTACGAAAAGCCGAAATATGTTGAGGTTTTAGGGAGGAGGATTCCATACATTGAAACATATGGCAAAGTAAATATCGGAGAGTTTTTGGCTCTACCTGGGAGTCATGATTATCTTGAGATAGCGATTAATCAAGGCTCAGCTGCAGATGTACTTGGTCTAAAAGTTGGAGATGAGGTGGAAGTTAAATTAATATACGAGGAGGGATAAAAATGAGAGGTCTCTTCGTTGGTCGGTTTCAGCCTGTTCATAATGGCCATTTAAAAGCCCTTGAATATGTTTTTGAAGAAGTTGAAGAGGTTATAATCGGGATTGGAAGCGCTCAGGTGAGCCATACATTGAAAAACCCATTCACAACGAGTGAAAGAATGGAGATGCTCATAAGAGCTTTAGACGAAAAGGGAATTCCAAGGGGGAAATACTTTCTCGTTGCTCTGCCAGACATAAACTTCAACTCAATCTGGGCTCCTTATGTTGAGGCAATAGTGCCGAAGTTTGACATCGTTTTCACAGGTAATTCGCTTGTCGCGCAGCTCTTCAGAGAGAGAGGCTACAAGGTCATAGTACAGCCTATGTTTAGAAAGGACATTCTTTCCGCCACAGAGATAAGAAGGAGAATGATAGAAGATCAAACTTGGGAAGAATTAGTGCCGAAGAGCGTGGTGGAGTATATAAAGGAGATTAAGGGAGTAGAAAGAATAAAGATGTTAGCAACAGATTTGGAGAAAAATGAGAAGGAACTTCAAACACCATTGAGGATTCCGGAGTTTTAAGTGAGAATTTGTGAAGAAGGTGGCTTGCCCTCTCTTCATAGATTTTTATTTTCTCTCACCATTAGCTGGCTTAACTTACCCTCCTCAACGCAGATACCATAAGAAAAACCCCGCTGAAATTTTTCTGACTATTATTACGTGGTTCCAGCTACATTGGTTTTGATGCTTAAGCTTTAGGCATGTTGAAAGTTTTCATCAGATAGACATCTTAACCGGTAAATATTTATAGTAGCGAACGTATATTTTTCCGCTATGAGTAACTCACTAAAACAACTCAAAAGGCTCCTGAGCTATCTTAGGGATAATGAGCTTTATTTTATTACCGGCTTAGCCATAGTTCTCCTCATGTCTTACACGAATGGAATAATCCCCGTTCTCATAAGAGAGGCAATAGATGGAGGCATAACGACTGGAGAGTACCATGTAGCCGTTCGCTACGCCCTTATCGTCCTTCTGGTGGCTGTGCTAAATGGGGTCTTCAGCTTCGGCGGGAGGTACCTTCTAGTCAAAGCGGCACAGTATGCGGTCTACCACCTCCGCATGGATGCCTTTAGGGCGATCCAGAGGCACCAGATGGAGTTTTTTGATAAAACCTACTCGGGCCAGCTTATAAGCCGTATAACAAACGACACCGAAAGAATAACACGCTTTCTTTCCTTCCGTGTGAGGATGTTTGTGTATTCCATCTTTCTTATCCTTGTCTCGCTCTACTACATGATCATGATGAATGTGACACTTACTGGTGTTGCTCTCGTCACAATAGCTGTTGTCGTGGCTCTCAACACCACTTATGCAAGAAAAGTAAGGCCCATCTACGATAAGGTGAGACATCAGACGGGCGTTATAGCTTCTGTATCAACGGGCAGTATAGCGGGGGTCAAGACGATAAAGGCTCTCTCCGTAGAGGAAAACATCCAGGGAAAGTTTTCGAAGGAGAACGAGGAGCTCTACTCCCTTAATGTAGAGGCAACGAAAATCACAGCGCTCTACGGCAACGCTCCATTTCTCATAATGGGAACGGCCATGAGTGCCATGCTCTATTACGGTGGGAGGGCAATAATGGCTAACACTCTAACAGTGGGTGAACTGACAGCTTTTCTCACATATATGCTAACGATGACGTGGCCGTTGAGAGCTTTGGGCTTCACAATTGGGGACATCCAGAGGAGTCTGGCCGCTGCTTCAAGGCTCTTTGAGGTTATAGACTCGGCCCCGGCTGAGGTTGATCCCCCGGATGCTGTGGAGCTCAAGAACCCGAGGGGAAAAATCGAGTTCCGCAACGTTCACCTCACATACCACACCGGAAAGACCGTGCTCAAGGGCTTAAATCTCAAAATAAAGCCTGGTGAGAGGATTCTCATAACGGGCCCCCCGGGTTCTGGAAAGAGCACCCTTTTGAAATTGATAGCGCGCTTTTATGAGCCCGAAAGAGGACAAGTTCTGGTTGACGATGTTGACGTGAGGAAAATAAAGACCTCAAGCCTTCGAAAAACAGTCGCCTACATTCCACAAGAGCCATTTATCTTCAATAGGAGCTTAAGGGAGAACATAGCCCTTGCAAAACCTGATGCAAGCATGGAAGAAATCATTAGGGCGGCTAAGATAGCAAAAATCCACGACTTTATAGCTTCTCTTCCGGAAGGATATGAGACAGTTGTAGGTGAGAAGGGTGTAACACTTTCCGGTGGACAGAGACAGAGGATCGCTCTGGCGAGGGCGCTCCTCCTTGAGCCTAGAATACTTCTCCTCGATGATCCAGTTTCAAACCTCGATGCTGAGACGGAAGAAAAGCTTGTTGGAGACCTCAAGGATATACTCGAGGGTAAGACTGCTTTGATAGTCTCTCAAAGGCTCTCAATGGTTAAACTAACTGATAGGGTAATTGTGATGGTAGATGGAGGGGTAGTGGAAGATGGAAGTCCAGAAGAGCTTGCAAAAAAAGGAGGGCTCTTCAGCGAGATGCTTGGCAGAGGTGGTTGGAGTGGACAGTAAAAATCAAAGATCATCACTTTCTCTCCTCAAGAGGTTTATTGGGGAAGCAGTTTCCCACAGAAAGACTCTTATCATAGTTGTTGTTAGTATAATTGGCTCAGCCCTAGCGACACTTGCCCCACCATACATTCTAAGCGTGGCGATTGATAGGTACATCCTCGCCGGTAATTACAATCGTTTCTGGTTTATCGCCCTTCTTTACCTTAGTGCTCTCACAGCCCAGTGGTTCTTCGCTACCCTTCAGACCTTCTACATAGAGGTCTTTGGCCAGAAGGTTCTCTGCGACCTTAGAGCAAGGTTACACGAGAAAGTCCTCCGTTCAAGGCTTGAGTTCTTCAAGGACAAGTCTACCGGTGACCTTGTGTCGAGAATAGTGAACGACACTGGGATTGTTAATGATGTCTTGGTTTCTGGCCTTTTCGGGAGCCTTGGAAGCCTTCTCAGTCTCATTGGCATAATCATTGCAATGTTTCTTTTGGATGTTAAGCTCACCCTTGTTACCCTCGCGAGCATCCCGCTGATGATTTTGGTAGCCTATTACTTCGGCGGGAAGATGAGGAGGGCTTATAGGGAGACGAGGCAGAAGATAGCAAAGATATCGAGCGTGGTGGAGGAGAGCGTTGCAGGAGTTGAGACCATAAGAGCCTTCGGCAAGGAAGGGGAAGTCGAGAGAGAATTCTCAAGGGTCTCAAGAGAAACGATAAAGGCCTATCTCCGTGTTGCTGTTTACATGGGCCTCTTCTGGCCTCTCATGAACATCACGAGCCTTGTTTCGGTGATAATTGTCATAGCCTATGGCGGTTATTTGGCATATCAAGGGGCGATGAGTATCGGTGTTGTGATAGCTTTTATCCAGTATGCACAGCGCTTTCGTGGGCCAATCAATGAGGTCATAGGCCTCTACGACAGCCTTCAATCCGCCTTGGCTGCTCTGGAGAGGATATATGAAATCTTTGACGATGAAGGTGTTGAAGATTACGAAGGAGTCCACGTTGAGAGACTTAAAGGTGAAATTAAATTTGATAATGTGTGGTTCGAATATGAGAAAGGCATACCAGCTCTCAAGGGGATAAACCTTCAAATCCCACCGGCATCAAAGATAGCAATAGTTGGGAGAACAGGGGCCGGAAAAACCACCATAGCCGGCCTAATAATGCGCTTCTATGATCCCACTGAGGGGAGAGTTCTCTACGACGGCGTTGATGGGAAGAGAATAAGTAGAAAAAGCCTTAGGAGAAGGATTGGCTACGTCCCGCAGGAGACTTACCTCTTTCCGGGCACAATAATGGAGAACATTCTCATGGCGAACCCTGAGGCGAGCGAGGAGGATGTCATTAGGGTTTGTAAAGAGCTCGGTGTCCAAGATTTCATAATGCGCTTACCTAAGGGTTACAATACTTCCGCTGGTGAGGCGGGAAAGCTTCTCTCCGTCGGCGAGAGGCAGCTGATCTCCCTTGCTAGGGCCCTCCTAGAGGATCCGGATATAGTAATCCTCGACGAGGCCCTTTCGAGTGTTGACCCCAAGACTGAAAGGCTGGTTCAGGATGCCATGCTTAAGTTGATGGAAGGCAGGACCAGCATAATAATCGCCCACAGGCTTGGAATCACGCGTTTCGCCGATAAAGTAGTTGTGGTTGAGGATGGTAGGATAATCGAGGAAGGTTCTCCTGAGGAGCTCCTCGAGAGAAGGGGCCACTTTTACAGATTTTACGTTTCTCAGATGGGGGAAGCCTGAGTTTTCTTTCCCATCCTCGGCAACACCCAGAACATCGCCCCTGCCATCAAAAACAGCACCAAACTAGCCCCATATGGGAGCGTTGCGTGGATACTTGCCAGAGCACCAGCCACAAACGGGGTGATGAGGCCAATAAGTCTGTTGTAGCTTGATATAGCTGCATGAAACTCACTCGTCCTTTCCTTGGGGATTATCTTGAATATCCAAGACCGGTAGAACGGAAACCAAAGAGCGTTGCCGAAGTCTCCAATAGCATAAACAGTTAGAGCGAGCCAGAATGGAGGAGCGAGTGCCATCGTTAAGGTATAGAAGGCATTGAGAAACATTCCAAAAGCTATAGCATAGAAGCCCTTTCTTTTGGGAACTCTCTCGCTTGCGTAGGTACCTATTATCCTCATTAAACTACTAGCAACTGCTATCAGCGTCACTTCAAAGACTGTCTTGTGGAGCACGAAGACGACGTAGTTAATGAGAATAAATTCTGGGGCCAGACCCCACGCTAGCGTTAGTAAAGCCTCGAAAGTGAGGAGAACCTTGAACTCCCCCACCTTAAACGTGAAGCCCTCCGGACTAATACGCTCCTCTCTGCCGACAGAGGGTAGGAAAAACCCAAGGTAAGCAACTGTCACGACCGAGAAGAGACCGGAAAAGAGAAAAACCAGACGATAGTGCTCCGGTCTGTTGTAAACGTAGTCGAGGAAATAGCCTATAACAGGGAAGCTCACTATAGTTGCTATCTCAGGTAAGCGGAGGTGCCAAGCGAAGATTTCCTCGTATTTATCTTCGGGATAGATCACTTGCTCATAGGCTTGGTAGAGGGGGTAGAGCATGGTTGAGAGCTTTTCAATAACCCTTCCTGCGAAGAGCATTAGTGGAGCTATTACACCCTTAGCAAGGCCATACAAAACGTAAGCGATGCCATCCAAAACGTCTATCGCAATAAGCCCCTTCTTGATGTCCCAGCGGTTGAAAAATCTGCCGAAAAGATATGTAGAGGGGGATTGAGGCAATATTGATGGCTTTGAAGAATGCTCCTACCTGAAGGACAGAATATCCCGTCATCATGAGATAAAGCGGAAAGAGTATCCAGACTATCAGGCCCGGTGCGATTAGCGTGTGATAGAGCATGTAGGCTTTAGCTTCTCTTGGAATCTCGCTCCACTTCATCAAAAGCACCTTCTTGAAATTTGTAAATCGAAATTCAAATACCTTTGGATAGGATTCTATAGAAAATGTTCCATTCTTTTCTCTGCCTTGAAGAATGAAGCCTAACCCTAAATACGTCACCTTCTTAGCTATTCAATCTTTCTCTTTGAGGCATCTTAACTTTTCCGGAGCTTCTACTCCCTTTTGATGCTGTTTATCAAAATGAAAAAGCCCACTGCAGTCAAAACACCAAGTCCAAACACTCCAACAGCCAGAATTGAAACATTAATGCCTTGCTCAATTAACCATGCAAAACTCAGCTGTGATAATGGAATTATAAGGGTAGCCAGTGCATCAAAAACTCCTTTGTAAGTACCAAGCTTTTCAAGCGGGATTACTCTCTGAAACAGGCTGTCAAAGGAAATATTTAGGATCTGTCTTCCAAAGTTCAAGATTAAAATTCCAGCGAAGAGCAGAAGCAACGAATGTAAGCCCAAAATCAAAATCGCCAAACTTTCAAGCAGCATTCCTATGACGAGTGGCTTTGAGATTCCGATTTTATACTTACGGGCAAAGATAGCTATTCCAGCAGCGCCAATCAAGCTTCCTAAAGTCCCAACGGAATTAAGCAGACCATAAACGATCTCCCCAATGGCTACATCATTGAGAGCACTGAAGACAAAAATCCTGGCTGGTGCTATTGCAAAGTTGAAGAGCAGGACTAATGCAATTCCTACAAAAACAATTCTGCGGGAAACTTCGAATTGGGCAGATTTGCTTTCGTATTCAATTCTTTCTTCTTGTCTCACTGGAATGTTAATATATGGAATGAGAAGTAGAGCTCCAATTAAGAGAAAAACTGCATCCAAGAGCATAAGCCTGACTCCGAAGAGGTAAGCAAGATAACCCACGATGGGAAACACAAGAAGAGACGTTGCTTCTCCAACGGTTTGTACTTTTGCGTTGAGCTTTTGAAGCTCAGACTCCTCAAGGGTCATGGAAGCTATAAGCGTAAAGCCAAAGTATCTGTGAAGAACATCAAGAGCTGAGATCAGTGAAATTAGAATATAAAACGCCCAAATATTTGAAGCAAACTTTATTGTTGCCAGGGCAAGGAAAGACTGAATAAACAATGCGATAAAAGCCAGTCTAACTTTTTTCTCGGTCTTATCAAGAAAGCGACCCATTAAAGGTGGTGCTATAACCCAGGGAAGCATGGAAGCTAAAGAATAGCCCGCCACGCTGAGGAGTGATGCGGTTTCATCTAAGAGGTGCCACGGCAGAGCTATGTTCTCGATGGCATCCCCGATGGTTCTGAGAACCGTAGTGAGCAATAGGAGAAAGTAAATTCTCTGCTTCATAAATCCCCATGGGAAAAATGGTTTTTAAAAATTTATGGACATGCCCTCAGGCTATGAAGTGAACTTTAGTAAGAAACAAAAGAGAGAATTTATACTTAAACAAAAAGGCTGTTGGGTTAATTAGGAGCGTTAAGCCACTTAATTTAGCCTTGGCACTGCTTTCATATCTCCTTCTCCACGATCACAGCTCTTTCTGTGTAGCCTTTCCTCTTATACCATTCCAAAGCAGGATTGCTCAAATCAACTCTTAGAACTACCTTTTTGGCGCCTTTTTCCTTTGCAAACTCTTCTGCCCTCTTGAGGAGTGCGGAACCAATCCCTTCCCCTTTTTGCTTTACCTCAATGTCGTAGATGTAGGCTATCTTCACGTAATCAACGGTGTCTAATGTCATGCAGAGCCATACGTGGCCTAGAAATTTGCCATTTTTGCCAAGTGCGACAAAAAACTTGTGCTCCCCTCTGGATAGGAGCTCTCTAATGAGCTTTTCGTATCTCTCGGAATATTCGTCGAATGGAATGGGAAACTTGAGGAAATTATAGCTGACCAACTTATCGAAGGCTATTATTTCGTCAAGGTAGTCCTCACCGTCGGTTACGTAAAACTCCATTCAAAGCCTCCTCCCGGGTTATCCTTTTCCATTCATTGTCCTTCAGGTAGAGATACCCCTTTGTGTAGCCTTCAAATATAGAATAAAGTTTTTCCCTAAACTCCACTGGGATGTTATCGAAGTGTGAGTTCCTGTCGTCAAAATGAAGCATCTCAACGTGTTCTCTCTCCTCTCCGCTGAGCTCGAATTCTGGATTGTGCATCTTGATTAAATAGAGGGAGTGCAGGAGTTCATCTTCATCAAGCCGTATTTTTCCGTCCCTAATTCTCTTTGCAAGCCCTTTTATGTGCTCTTCCTTATATTTTATGAGCTTGGGATCAATCCCGTTAGCTAAGAGGAACGTTTGAATGCCATTGCACTTAAAGCACGTTCCACAGGGAACATATTCGTTTCCTTCTTTATGAACAGAATGGCAGCTTCTTTGAAGCATGAAGAGGTCAGGATAGCGGTTATGGAGTATTCTCTCAACAATTAAGCCACTCAATGGTCTAACAGCTGACCATTGTCTTATTTTTAAACTCCTCTTGGCAAACCATTGACTCATATACTTGTCAAAGTATTGGCTTTGATCAAAAACTGCGTAGAAGTGAGGAATCCCTTGTTGTTCATAGCTGAGGTTTCTGGGGTCATCGTATTCATTTCCTAATAGCACATTTCCAATGTTATATTTATAAATCAGCGGTAGGAAGGAGAAAATGTAATGCTCAAAGAAGAACAGTCTTATTGGATAAACCTCTGCTTTAGGTTTATTGACATCCTGTAAAATCTTCATATTGGATTCTATAAAGTTATAAAGTCTATCAACGTTACTCCAAACTTTTTTTGTGTTGGACTCGTTCTTCTCAAACCATTTATAGGCAGTCAAAGCAACCTTCCAATGACCACCGGATTCGTTGAAAAAGAAGGGATAAACATCGCAACCAATTTCTTTTAGTAATCCGTAGGTTAAAAGACTCTCCTTTCCGCCACTGAGCATGACGGCACACTTATTGTAGTCTGCATTAAATTTCACGTCTTCCTTTATGACTTCTTTAGCTTTAACTTTCGCTATGGGTCTGGCTAAATCAGGTTTAACCTCCTTTGGTATGAACTCTTCCCTTACGAAGCCTGTTCTTTTAATTATCCTGTTAACGAAGATATCCTTAGCTGTTATCTCCATCATGTCTTTAAAGAATTTCAAATCTCTCTTGTCGATTGGGAAGTCAAAATAAATGAGGGGAGTGAATAGGCCATAGTTAATTGCTGGAACAATGCTCATAAGCTTTGCGAAGGTTTTACTCTCCTTTTTTGGAATCCTCTCTTTGTAGGTGTGAATTAACTTGAATACCTTTTCCTCATTGTCCAGGCTCAGCCGGTAAATACTCGAGATTCTCTTTGAGCTTATTTTTGGATCTTCAATTATAATATAATCAAAGCACTTGAGATTCGACACTTGCTTCCACTTCCATCTGTTTTATCTTCATCCTTTCCTCTAGGATGAGCTTGACTATCTCATCAATACTCTCGTAAAGAGGAACTTTAGTTAGTATCCCGTAAGTGCTCTCGATTTCTCTTGCGATCTTGAAGGCATCCTCTTTTGAGAGGTTTTCGGAGTTTATAGTTATTGCTATTGGCTTTTTGCCTGAGAGGAGTTCGATTAGTTGGATGTACTTTTCCAAAGGGGGGATCTCGTACTGTGGAAAGTCATCGAAGTATTTTCTCGCAGGAGCATGCTGGAGGACTATATAATCTGGTCTTCCAGAGGCTATCAGCTCAAATCCTCCGGGATAAGCAGGATGTAAAAGCGAACCTTCACCGTGGGTAACGATGACATCCGGGTTTTCCTCCTTCCAGGCTCTCCAGATGACGTCTTCTATTGCTCCAGCTACAAAGTCGTTGACGATAGAGTCCATAACTATTGCATACTTAAATCCCTGCATCCATCCTGTTTGCCCCATAGCAATGAAGATACTTTTCTTCCCAAACCTATTGAAAGCTTCGTGGAGCATTATAGCTGTTGTTCTTTTTCCTATTGCACCATCGGTTCCCAAAACGGCTACTTTTATCGCATTAACTTCTTCGATTTTTCCGCTGAATGGTATTTTAAGCTCCCTGAAAATCTTCCTAACATCAATCAGCTGTACCTTGTATCTCTTTGCAAGGCGTGCAAATTCGGATTCACTACTCAGGAAGTAATGAAGGCCACTTACGATGTTCAATCCCCTTTTTATCGCTTTCTTCACTATCTCACGATAAACCGATGGAAGATATCCGCCGGGAGTAGCAACACCTATTATCAGGTATTTTACATCGGGATTCTCCGTAATGGCCTCCTCAAAACTTCCATATATCGGGATGCCTCTATAGACTCCATCTAAGACTTCTCCAGCATCTCTCCCCGCTAGAGTTGAGTCTACAACTCCAACTATTTGGTATCTTTGAGAGTATCTAACCAAACCGTGAGCGGTTTTTCCATCACTTGTGTTGTATCTTCCTTCAGCCAAGATTAGGGCTTTTTCCATCTTTTAACCCTCCAGTAAGGATAAGCACGAAATTTCTTCCATTAACTCCAAACTTTTTCACGAACTTTACCAATCCTGCTAAAACCAAAGCTGAGGCAGGGAAAGCTTTTATCCCTTCGAATCTTTCAAGTAGATAAGCGTATTTGAAAGAGACGTCATCAGCAAAACCAAAAACGTAGCCATCAGAGTCATAAATTGCCTCCAGAGCATTATCGAAGTCAAAAGAGATTGATGAAACAAGGGGTTCATTGAACTTTGTCTCTGCGAAATCTTTAACTTCGTCAAAGCTCTTTGTGTAAAACGCGTTCAAAACTTGATTTCCGAAGCTTGTTGTTACGCCAATCATGTGGGGGGTAAACCCAAGCTGCCTGAAGCCATGGTATATTCCCACGAGGGTAGTTCCGTTTCCAACGGGTACAAAAACCGCATAAGGCGTTACATTCTTTGCTATTTCTCTGGAAATTGCTGCATATCCTTCGTAGTCTATCCATGGTTTGCTCCCAGGATTTGCGTCGTATATGTTGTTTTCTTTTGCAAACTTTTTACTTTCGAAAACCGCCTCCTCATAGCTTCCGTTGATAAAAACAACCTCAGCTCCATATTTTTCTAGTTCCTTAAGTCTAATATTGCTGTAAGCTCTGGGAATAAATATATGAGCTTTTAATCCGTATTTCTGTGCAAAGTATGCTATAGAAATGCCGTAATTTCCACATGTTCCCGTAGTTATCGCAGAAAACCCGAGCTTATTAACCTCCTCAACGTGAACTCTTGCTATTCTGTCCTTGTGAGTGCCTGTCGGATTAAAGCTTTCGAGTTTAATGTATATTTTGGATATGCCCAAGTACTCTTCGAGCTTTTGAGCCCTTATCAGGGGTGGGCCACCATCATCATCGGAGCTTTTTTCATCTTCCATCTCTGACACCAAATATCTTTAATTTTTCATTAAAGTGATATCTGACCTTTAACTTTTTAACCAACATGATTTTTCACAGTATATCTGATGTTGGCTATTCTAAACTATGTTACGGGTATATAAATCTTTCTCCCAGGTGAGTTTGTTATTAGCCCTTAACTTTGTTAATGGTACCTAAATTTTTTAGTTCTTGGTATTGATTTATGTAATGCCATTATACAGTTTATAAGCTAGGGTTTTGCACATATAATCATCCCTCGTGGGTGGGAAGTATCAAACATGCAACCACCTAAGGAAAAGAAGAAGGTTGAAGGATCTGAAGAAGAGTTCTTCGAGGAAGAAAAATGGGATAAGGATGGCTGGTGATTTTTGTTATTCTTTAATTACTGTAGAAAATCAAAGCAGGATTTCTCGCCAATCTAGATATGTATACAAGCAACCTAATAAAACCCTTCTTTTCAAGAGTCTGTTACCAATCCTCTGGAGCTCCTCCTTTGGTTCTATCCGTTTTGCATATCAAACAAGCTCCTTCCTAAACACCAAAACATCAGGTTCCTTAAAATCTGTCCAGTTCTTAAAACCGAGCTCCTTTAAGAGCTCAATTAAATCTTGCTTCTCTTCAGGAAGCATTATGTCGATGCTGTCGTAGCCTATGTTTCTGGTCTCAAAGCTCATTGCAGGTAAAATGTTTTTTATGGCCGCAATTGAGAGCTTGAAGGGGGTAAATGTAGGTTCATTTTCATGTATTAAAGCATAAAAGAATTTATAGGCTTTGTATTCCCTAACTTCTGCCTTTTTGGTTAACCAATTAAGGCTTTCCTCACATTTATGCAAGAACTTCCAGCTATAGGGGATATATCCCTCATAATCGAGCTCATCTAAAGAGTTGATTCTTGAAAGAGTTGGTTCTTCTTCCTCTCCAAGCGCTCTTTGAATATAGTAAAACCGCTCTACAATCTTAAATCCATCTTTCTTTGCCATTGCAATGCTTTCTTTGTTGAGGAAGTAGGTTGAGAATTCCAAGGCATTAATAATACCTTTTTCTGCTAGTTCATTCCCTTTATGAAGCATGAAGTTTTGGATTAGCCTTCCAAAACCTCGTTTTTGGTAACTGGGGTGAACTCTAAGACCCTCAAGCCAGCCGACCTTCCCGGGGAGAAAAGTCAGCTTCGCCGTACCGATGACCTTTCCATCCAGTTCGAGCACGTAGAAGTTCCCATCCTTAAGCCACTCGTCGAAGACACTCGCGAGGTAGTCTTCGCCTTCCCAAGTCAAGCGGGCTATCTCCTCGATGAAGGGTTTGTCTTCTTTGTGAGCGAGCCTTATTATTGGTTCCATAATATCACCTTATTTTTAGTTTTCTACATTATTAGTTAAGATACAAACTTTTGGATTATTCTCTCCACAAATCTGTTTATCCGGTTTCTGATTTCATCTTCCTCAATTAGGTCCCCTTTAACTGAGCTTTTCATATATTCATTTGAAGACATCAACATTGCTTCGGGCCAGTACTCTGGTGTTGCAATTCCATAGAGCACCTCATGGAGCGCCATATCTCCCCCGGAGGAGAGATTTCCTACGAAGATGAAGTTTAGCTTTCTTGCAAAGTTATTCCACTCATCGTAGCTCTTAAATATTGCTTGACCCCTTTCGCAGAAAGCCCTGTAAAGGCCTGATGCGTGCCCTCCATAAGTCGGCACGGCAAAGATTAGAATATCGGCTTTCATGGCCTTTTCGTAGAATAAGGGTATATCGTCTTTGATTGGACACTCCCCCGAGAAGCATTCATAGTTGCAGTGGCTGCATGGCGTGAGCTGAAAGTCATGAGCTTCCAAAAGTTCGGTATCGAACTTTCGCTTTTCAAGATTATCAAGGCAATATTGTAAAAGTTTTGCAGAGTTTCCATTTTTCCTTGCACTGAATGCTATGCCTAAAACTTTCATTGATTAACCCTCAAAAAGTATAGCACAAATGGTTTTAAATGTCTATTGGTGGGTTAAAATTTGAGGGGGTTTATGAAAGGAGGCATTTTATTTTTTGTTATTGTACTTTTGCTTACTTCAAGTAATCTTCACAGATATTGCCGTGAATTATACCAACCAACTGGTGAGTGATATGGAAGTCAAAGAAGAGTGCGCCTAATGTACTAATGCTGAAAAATTTGGATAAATTTTAGTTATATTATTGGTATTTTTGAAAAAGCAAAGCTTATAATATTATATACATACCATCTTGGAAGAGCTATGAAATTCCCTTACAAGACTGTTGCTAGATTGTTTGCTATTTTTGTCTGTGTATTGATTATAATAACCACCACAGCAGGATTAGCTACTGGAAAATTAGCCAAAATGGAAGCTGAGCAAGATTTGATTACTCTACAACTTAGAAATCCTGCATTTTATGAACTCTTAAGAGAAAACGCCACAAAAGAAAATAAAACTGTTGTTCAATACTACTATGAAAAGCTAGTAGAAGCAAAAGGACTTAATACAAACGTTTTCATCCGAGGAATCCAACTTCTTAAATAAAGTTGGGATGAGCTGAAAATGGCGAAAAATGTTCAGCTGGGAAGGGCAATTTTAATCACTCTGGGAGTGTTGCTGGCCTCTCTTCTTCTGATACTTTGTATAAGTATTACGGTTGGAATGAAAATAGCAACAAAATCCTCTTTTTTAAACTTCATAGAGAGCCTTGCTAGGTTTTTCAATGGAATCCCTTCTTGGTGGATTGCTGTTCTTTTTGTGTTCCTCTTTGCTATCAAATACAATATCTTTCCTGCAAGTGGGTTGATGAGCATGCCACCTGAAGATGGTTTTGGTTTAGCCCTCGATATATTAAAGCATTTAATTCTGCCGATAGCTACAATAGTTTCTGTTTTTGTTTGGGAGTTTATAGCGATAGTAGCTAGGGAAACTCAAAAAGAATTTGGAGAGGTTTATATAATCACTGAAATTGCTAAAGGAGTTCCAAATACGGTCATCTATTGGAAACATATACTCAAAAATATTGGGATAACCCTGAGTTCTTTTACTGCTCAGAAGTTTGGGGAGATGCTTACGGATTATCTGGTATTGGATGCTTTTTTCTCACTTCAAGGTTTGGGCTTGTTATTGAAAAACAGTTTCGTTAGAGAGGTCATCCCAAACGTGGGGGTCGTGGTTAACTTCAGACCATATCTGTTTTTTCCGCTTACAATAATTATAGCCACATTGTTTTTTGGTATTTCTTTGGTCATTGAACTGATAAAGGGAACACTTGATCCGAGGGTGACCTAAATGAAGTTAAAAAGACACCAGAAAGGTGGAATTGTCATTTTAATTCTTTTCATTGCTTTTGTATTGTTCAGTGAGCTAAGCGTATCCAAAACAGAAATCAACAATTGGGAAAATCCATTATACTGGGACAAATATCCCAAAAAAGCAAACCCGATATGGTTCTCTATTTTTCGTGAACAAGTGCCCACCACTGTACTTTCCCCTTCAGAAGTGAGTAAAGTTGGGGAGGAATATTACCTTTTTACTTATGTTTACCTCCATCAATATTCTAGGCCCCCGAATAATATAGTGTTCGATAGAATTGATCAGGGGTATTATATAATCGAAATTACACGCCCAGATGGCATTAAAATAAGAATCTATGATGATGAACTTAAAGAGAGTGTTAATTTAAATACTGAGCCTAAAATGAGTATGCAAATATTTTCAGCTATGAGGGAACATCTAAATCTTAAAGAGGAAGATAAGGCTATTTTGACTCCTATGAAGATTTTATTCGCAAAAGATGTCAGTTTTGCAACATTAGAAGGAGTTTACAAAATAGAAGTGCTGTGCAACTGTGGTAAACCTCCTCAAGTCATTGTTCAGGGAGAAGCTTATGGTTTCCTGGGAACTGACAATTACGGAAGGGACATATGGGTTGGTTTTGTTAAAAGCATGAGAAATACACTTTATCTTGCTTTGGTTACTTCCGTAATTATTGTTGTTTTAGGGTTTTTGATAGGTTCTGTTTCAGGATATTTTGACAATGGGATTTCCAAATTTGTTACATTTCTGCTTGAAGTCCTCACTGCACTCCCCGTGCTTCCTATTCTAATTGTTGTAACATGGGTAATATCAACTCAAGGAATGGGGGAAAAGTTAGCGTACCTCCTCTGAAATTTATGTTAATTCTGGCATTTCTTTTAATGGGAAAATTCGCTAAAACGATAAGAATGATCACAATAAAAGAGAAAGCCAAGGAGTATATAATGGCTGAGGTGTCTCTAGGGGCAAGTGGAGTTTATATTCTAAGAAGGCACATAGGGCCAGTTATTCTAGAACACGCATTGAGGCATTTCACATTTTTAATGCCCAGAATTGTTGCCTTGATTTCTCTCTTTGGGTTTTTTGGAATGATCCCTGGGACTAATTGGGGTTCATTCATGATTGAGGCAATGGAGCAAGGTGCATTATATGGAAGCAAATGGTGGTGGATTATCTCGCCTGGTGCTGCAATGGCATTTTTAAGTTTGGGATTCACCCTCTTAGCTTTGAGCCCTAGTTATGAAGAAGAGGGCATAGAAGCGTGGTTGAGTTAAGGGAAAACTCTAAATATTCCCAATCATAATAATTCTGGTGTTAGTTATGGAACTCTATGATGTTAATGAATTCTGGAAGTTTGACCTTAGGGTTGGCCTCGTTAAGAGGGCTGAAAAGCTGAAGAGGACTAAAAAGCTCATAAAACTTGAAGTGGACTTTGGAAAGGAACAAAGGACGATAGTAACTGGCTTAGCAGATCAATATTCTCCAGAAGATCTTGAAGGGAAAAAGTTCGTTTTCGTCCTAAATCTAAAGCCCAAGAAGCTATCTGGCGTGGAAAGCCAAGGAATGCTTATTGTAGCTGAAAATGAGAACGGTAAGGTCTACCTGTTACCTGTTCCAGATGAAGTGCCCATAGGGACGAAGGTGTGGTAAATGCTTTTTGGAATTCCTCCCTCTGAAAAGCCGAACCTTTACATCCTCGGAATTCCTTGGGACAACTCATCTTCTTATAGGCGAGGCTGTGATAAGGGCCCGGAAGCTATAAGAGAAGCAACATCTGAGGAACTTTACAACAGCTTCAACGAGAGTCTTGTGAACCTTGCTGAACACTGGCGCTACAAGGATCTAGGGGATGTAAAAGTAGAAAACTTTGAAGAGCTTGTTGAAAGGGTTGATGACCTCGTTAAAAGGCATTACACCGGAGAACTCTTCCTCTTCCTTGGAGGCGATCATTCAATAACCTATGCAACGTTCCGGGCGTTGAAAAAAGTGTCTCAGGAGGAATTTGGTCTCATATACTTCGATGCGCATCCAGATCTTTATCCTGAGTACGAGGGGGATAAATATTCCCATGCATGTACTGTGAGAAGGCTTGTGGAAGAGGATCTTGTGAAAGGAAAAGACGTAGTCCAAATAGGGGTTAGAGCTCCCACCAAACAGCAAATTGAATTTGCAGAAGAGCACGGGATAAAAATAATTTCGGCCTCTGAAATATATCGTTGTCAAAAAGTAGATGTGCCTTTTAAGAAAGCTTATCTTTCCTTCGATATGGACGTTCTCGATCCAGCTTTTGCTCCCGGAGTTGGTAACCCCGAATCTGGGGGATTAACCACAAGAGAGCTCGTTGAGGTTATAAAGAGCATAAAAACGGAAGTGGTTGCCTTTGATGTTGTTGAACTCAACCCAAGTTATGATTACAAAGGCATAACTGCTTTCGCTGCCGCAAAGATAGTTAGAGAAATTTTAGGAAAAACTGCAAAAAATGAGTTAACTTTGCATGCTGGGGGTTAAGCTATGCTGAAGTGCACTTCATGCGGAAGGGAGTATTCCTTGAGAAAACCCTACCAGAGGTGCGAATGTGGTGAACCTTTAGAGCTGGAGCTTTTCAAGAGTGTTCCAGGCATAGGAAAGAGGGTTTGGGAGAGGTTTTCGCAATTTTACCCCTTTGAGCTCGATTTGGAGTATAGCCTCGGTGAAGGTGATACTCCCCTCACGAAAGCGAAGCGTCTTTCAAAAGAGCTTGGAGTTGAACTTTACCTTAAAAATGAAACTCTCAACCCAACATGGAGCTTTAAAGATAGAGGAACGTTTATAGGTATTCACAGAGCTTTGGAGCTTGGCTTTAATAAAATTGGAACGGTCTCAACAGGCAACATGGCCGCCAGTGTTGCTGCTTATGGGGCGCGCTTTGGACTTGAAACATACATCCTAGTCTCATCAACTATAGTAGAGGAAAAACTCAAAGCTCTAGAGGTTTATGGGGCAAAGGTCATTAAAGTTCGGGGGGATTATGGGGGGCTCTACTACAGAAGCCTTGAAATTGGGCAAAGAAAGGGCATATATTTCATAAACTCTGACGACCCGTTCAGGGTTGAGGGATACAAGAGCATAGGCTTTGAAATTGCTGAGGAGGTAACGCCCGATTACGTCGTAATCCCCACAAGCTCGGGCGGACTTTTTAGAGGCATTGTGAAGGGATTTTTGGAGCTCAAAGAGAGTGGGCTAATAGAAGACCTCCCAACTTTTGTTGCCGTTCAAGCTGAGGGGTGCTCTCCAATATGCAAAGCCTTTAATGAAAGCAGGCAAAAAATTGAGCGATTTGAGAATCCCCATACCATAGCCCACGCCATAGAGAACCCCTACCCTCCAAGCGGGAACGCAGTTTTAAGACTTTTGAATGAACTCAAAGGGCTCTGCGTTGCCGTTAGCGACGAGGAGATTTTAGAGGCTCAACAAGACCTTGGAAGAGAAGGTATCTTTGTCCAGCCGGCGTCTGCAACGGGAATAGCTGCAATAAAAAAGCTTAGAGGGAGAATAGAAGAGGACACAAAGGTTGTGAGCATTCTAACAGGTTCCGGACTGAAAACCCATAGCCAAATGAAAGCGGTCAAAGTTATGGAGTGCAGCTTGGAGAGCCTTGAAGAATGTATGGGGTGAAAGTAATGTTGATCGGAGCTGCGATAATGTCCCACGGAAACCCCGTTCTAAAACCCGAAGATGAAGAGACGAGAAAGCTCGCAGAGGCTCTTAAGGAAATCGGGAGGGAATTCTCAAAGGCTGAGGCGTATGTCATCATAAGCCCTCACAACGTCCGCATGAGTGAAGCCATTGGGGTTATAATGGTCGAAAACCTAATTTCATGGCTTGGCTTTGATGGAGTGCACCTTCCAGGAGAATACAAAACCGAGAAAGAGCTTGCCAAGGAGATATATCAAAGAGCAAAGGTTAAAGGCCTACCCGTAGTTGATATAAACTTTGCATCACTGGGTGGGGAGTACTCTCGATTTCCCTTAACCTGGGGAGAGCTCATACCCCTCCACTTTTTAGAAAAGAGGCCGATAGTGCTTTTAACTCCTGCAAGAAAAGTCTCAAGAGATACTCTCGTTAAATTTGGGGAAGTGATTGGAGAAGTCCTTGAAGAATATGACAAAAAGGTGACTTTCGTTGCGAGTGCTGATCATGCACATGCACATGGCAATGGGCCCTATGGCCATGCACCGGAAGCTAAAGAATACGATGAGCTCATTATGAGGATAATTAAAGAGAACAGGCTTGAAAAGCTCCTTGAAATATCAGATGAACTGATAAACAAAGCTTTGCCTGATAGCTACTGGCAGCTCCTCGTCCTCTATGGAGTTCTAAAGAGGGCCCCTATGAAGCTTAAACTTTCAGCGTATGTATGCCCAACATATTTTGGCATGGGAGCGGCTTTGTTCGTGCGGAAATAGGTTAACTCAAAATTGAAGCCAACTCGATAACTTCTTTTTTTTCTCCATAGAGGATTATCAGCCTTCCGTAAGCCATTACATCAGAGCATTCCAAGTATACGGCTTTACTGCCCTGCTGGAGCATTTTGGCGTTAATGAGCCTTCCAATGAAATTTCTCTTTTCCAGAGCCTCGGGAGGGACTTCCACTTCTTGCCATCCTCTGTTTTTGAGCCTCTCTTCCAAGTCTTGGAGGGCGTTCTCGCATTTTGGGCTTTCTTGGGAATTTGGATAGACGAAGATCCCTATGTAAACGCCCGTTATGTTCTGGAATACAAATCCACTGCTTCCGTTAACTATTCCTTCTTCTCTCTTTAGGTATCCACTAGGCCTAAGCCCATGTTCTTTTGTCCAATCCTTTTCCTCAAATGGAAGGGAGATCTTTCCAAAATAGGGATTGACGTAGACTTCGTTTTCGTAGAGGGTGTAATAGATAACTTTCTGCGGTGACGGCCCAATACGGGGGATATTGATACTATATGCAGAAATAAGAACTGCGATAAAAAAGACTGCTAAAAAGGCTACTTTTGCAGATTTTTCCTCTTTATAAATCTTCAACGCCGCAATTTTAGCCAAAAACCCCACAATAAGCGCAGAAAGGACAATCCCGATTCCAGTTATTATCAAAGAGGAGACACTATACGGAAAAAGCTTGGAAATGTCGCTTATGTCGAGCAATATCATTACAGCAATGCTTATGGGGATTAAGAGAAGCAAAAGGACTATGGAAACTAAAATCATGGCAAGAGTTTGGCGCTTCATTGTGCTCCCTCCTCTCGAATTAATATAGTTCTACTGATATTTATTTATTTGCTAAGACCATCCACAAATCTTTCCCCTCTGTGTGGATGAAAACAAAAGTTATTCCCTCCTCAGGGAGTTCCTTAGTGCAGATTGAGGCACAATACGAGTCAAGCTGAAACGGAATATACCAGTACGTAAATGAATCAACGATTGAGTTTCCCTTTTGGATTCTAAAATCTATTCTCTGCCCTCCTGTGGTTGTAAGGTTTTTGGGAGTGCTCCATACTATCTGATAACCTCTAAACGATATTTCTCCTGAGAAGCTAATCTCTCCAACACCCAAAACGGCATATTCATATAATTCTCCCTTTAGTCTAAGGGTTGTTTCATTTAGTATGGTCATATTTAGGTATGCTGGGTCGCTTTGAGGGTTTAAAGGCGACTTCAAGGTGTTGTTGCATTTATTGAGGTTTTCATTAGCCTTATTTAAAAAAGAAATAACCTCTGGCATTAAACGTGTGGGAGAAGAGGATTTGGAAGGGGATTGGTTTACGCATAGGGAAGTTAAAACAACCAAAGAGAGAAGAAAAACAAAAAGAAGCCTCCTCATAAGCGTCACTATCTTTTCTTAATCTCCACAAGCCGTCCTTCACTTATTTTCACGGTTACATTGTCTCCCTCTTTTAGGTTGAGTACCTTAAGGATGAGTTCGTCGCTCAGTTGATCTGAGCTTAAATAGAGAGTTTCGTTCCCAATTATTAGCACCCAGTGGGTGTTCCCGTTTTTAATATAGGAATAAATTCCTTCAATAACTCCGCTGACCTCTTTAACTTTAACTTCCACCTGTCCATAGAGGAGAAATGTCCTAACTTCATCTTCATTTTCAAAAATCTGCACCTCTTTGGTTTCTGCATTTACAAAGGCTATCTTTGCAACACCAGAACCGCTTCCGGGAATTATCGCAATCCTCCACCAGAGTTCTCCATTCAGGAAAATTGGTATTGGCTCAACGGCCATAAACTGGCTCCAATCGAACATTGGTAAGGCCTTTTTAACATAATCTATGGCTTTTACGGGCCCAGTTAATGGAGTTTCAAACTTTACTTGACTCATCTCTCCACTTTGAGCATCTACTAGGTATATTGCTGCTAGTCCGTGTGCCCTTCCATAGGGTTCTACGGCTATCATCCAGTATTCTTTTCCATCGTTTGATATGACTAAGAAGGGCTGTCTGTTCCCTTGCTCACTTACATCTATTAGTTCTATCTGATTTTCGTGGTGGAGCCAGAGATTCTTTATATTGGAGAAAACATTTTCCTTCCAGTAGTTCTGACTATTGACTATCTTCCTAGTTAAAAGTTCTGGGAATATCGGAAAGTCTTTCAAGCGTTCATCTTTAAGAGCCTCTTCTGGAGTTAAGTCTTCTATGTTGCCGTCTTCATCTACTATAAAAACACCTCCCCATTTGGGCACTGTGTAAATAACACGGAAGCTGTATGATATGTAGGGGACTACAATATAGGTTCTGCCATCATAGTAGAGCGTTCTAGGAATATCTAAGTCTATAAGATAGTGTTTCTTGTAAAGGTTCCACTCAAGGTTGTCAAAAATCTGCATTCCGGGGCCAACTTGGAGTTCGTTTTCAATTCTTTCCATTCTTGCTTCAGTCGTGTTCATATCAACGAAGAGAAGTCCCTTATCTTTGAGCCTTATTGCGTTCCATGCTCCATCTGGAACTATAAAGAACCCCCAGACTGGTGTTCCATCTCTAATAGTTAAGTGCGACCACCCTAAGGTATATCTGGCGTACTCTATAGTATCAACAGCATAACGGTAGGCAGTTAGCTTGGGGAGAATCCTTATTTTGCTACTTGAGAGCTCAAGTTCACTTGAGACTTGAGTAGGGTGGTATTCTTTGTATAGAGCAGTGTTTGAAAGGGCTCCTGTGAGAACTGAGAGAACTACAAGCAATAAGATAATGAGAGCGAAAATTCCGCTAATAGAAGCGTTTTTTCGTGTATATCCCTCTGTGAGTTTTTGTTTAGAGGCGTACACCAAGATAGCTCCTAAAGCAATGAAGATATATATTATTGTTGGGTTTCGGTAAAACCCCATAATTATTCCGTGAAACCAGGGTCTGAAAAGCCATATTATTAGTGCAAACACCAAGAAAGGCAGAAAAAGTCTAACATCCTCTTTCTTCATTTTCTTCACCTCAATTTAAGCTCATCGAAAGACTTTATAACATATTCGTTGATTTACAATTGAGGGGAAAGTATGGTTTATCCAAAGTTTGTTAATGATAAAGTAGCTTTTTCGTCGGTGCCATATCCAGAGGACATACCTAAGCTTGCCAAGGAGTTTGATGCTTTCGTTGTACTTATTTACGAGCACGACCTCTATTACGACTTAGAAGAACTGTCTAAAAATGGAATTGAGGTACTTTATTCTCCAATAAAGGATTTCAGCGTTCCTCCATTAGAAGAGTTAATTGAGATTGTTAAATGGATAGAAAAAAAGGCCAGAAATGGGAAAAAGGTGCTGGTACACTGTCTTAGTGGCAAAGGAAGAAGTGGTACCATAGTTACAGCATATCTCATGTACTCTGAGGGCCTTTCTTTCAGAGATGCCTTGGCCCGGGTACGTTCTTTGAAACCTTCAGCTGTTGAAACAGAGGAACAAATAGGGATTCTGAAAGATCTGGAGAACTACTTAAAACGAACATGAGATTAGTATTCATTCTTTTCAAATTTTTCAAAGCTGATAACATCCTCAAGAGCTTTTCTTTCATATTTTGGCTTTTCGTCGTTGGGATAACCCACTGGGAGTATTGTTTGCAGTTTGTAGTGTTTGGGGGCATTCACAAGCTCTTCAATTTCTCTGGGATTGGGGGGAGTATATGTTACCGTGCCAAGGCCTTCTTCCTCAAGGGCAAGAAGTAAATACCCTATTGCCAGCCATGTTGCCTGTACTGCAAATGGTGCTCTAACATCAGTGAATACAAGAAGTAGGTATGGAGCGTCACTTAAAAATGGCTTCTTCCACGTGAAGCCTTTATCTTGTAACCATTTTCCAAGTTTTCCTTTCATTTTTTCATAGAATTTCTTTTCTCCTTCCTCGCAGAGGCCTCGAATCTCTCTCTTTCTCTCAGGTGTTTCAATAATGATGAAGTGCCATGGCTGAGCATTCATCCCAGAGGGAGCTTCTTTTGCAGCTTCTATAATCTTTAGAATTTTTTCAATAGGGGGTTTTTTTTTCTTGAATTTTCTTACGGTCTTTCTTCTTTTTGCGAGATTTTGTATCATTTGATCACCTCACACATAGAAGAGCATTCCATCATAAGCCACTAGAACTTTTCCATTGTACTTTCTCCTCACATATTCCTCAAGCTTTAAGAAAGGCAAGTTTTTGTGAGATATATGGCTTAACAGAGTTCTTTCGGCCAGTTTAAGGCCTGTTTCTGCACCTTCATCAACATTGTTGTGGTATGGATCATTAATCTCTGGGGAATACGTGGCATCTGAAATAACAAGGCGAAGCTTTTTCTCCTTTAAAATTTCAAAGGTCTCCTCTGGTAGGCCTTTGGTATCATAAAGAACTGCCACCCTTTTGTCGTCTTCTTCTATTAGATAACCCAGTGTCTCTACTTGATGATTGAGTTTTAAAGCAGTTATTTTGAGAGAATCGATGTTTAGAACATCTCCAGCTTTAATGAACTTCACCTCGATATTTTTAGGGTCATTGATCATAAGCCAATCAGCGTCTCCGTTCGGGGCATAAAGAATTGTTCTCTTGGCTATCCACCGAAGCTTGTAAAGCCCATAGATGTGGTCATGGTGCCAGTGAGTAAGGAGAATTGCTTCTAACGGGACATGCAACAAATCTCTAATATCCGTCCCGACATCTATAAGGACGGCTTTATTGTTTTTGGTGATTATAGCTAGGGTTGAAGGTTTTCTTTGGGCGAAGCCGAGTTTTCTGGCCTCTTCACATGTTTCACACGTGCATAGATGAGCGGGAATTCCTTCACTCCCTCCGGTACCAATAAAGTAGATTATCAATATTCTCACCACCTTTAAAGATGTAATAGAGGTTATAAGTTTTCTTCCAAAAGAGCTTTATTGTCTTATTTCGAGACAAGTTTTATGAAAGGGAAAAATGCAAAATTCATTGCGGATATGATGCTTGGTCGTTTGGCAAGGTGGCTTCGATTGTATGGCTATGATACAGTCTACGGGATAGAAGATGATGACGAGATTTTAAGAATTTCAAGGGAGGAAAATAGGATCCTTCTTACTAGAGATGAAACTCTAGCAAAACGTTTGGAGGATAGTATTTTAATAAAATCCAACAAATTTGAAGAGCAGGTAAAGCAGCTTATGGAATTAGGCTTTGAGTTTGATGAACTATTCCCTGAAAATGCAAGATGTCCGAAATGCAACGGCCTTATAAGAAGAGCAGAAAAAGAAGAAATCAGGGGAAAAGTTCTGGAAGGTGTTTACGAAGACTACGATGAATTCTACATCTGTACTCAGTGCGGTCAAATCTATTGGCCCGGAAGGCAGTGGAGAGAAATGGTAAAAATCGATAGAAAGTTGAAAAATTTTAAAGTCAGTTAAACTAGAGGGTGATAACACGCTACGTAATGTCCTTTGTTGGTTTTTATTAATTCTGGCTCTTTTGTCCTACACTCTTCTGTCATAAATGGACATCTTGGATGGAAGCGACATCCACTGGGTGGATTGACTGCATTTGGAACTTCTCCTGTGATTTCTATCTGTTTTCTCTTTTCTCTCTTTCTCAAGGATGGGACTGCTTGGATTAAAGCAAGAGTATATGGATGGACAGGATTATTTAACACTTCTTGAGTTGGCCCAATTTCCACTATTTTCCCGAGATACATGACTGCTATCCTATCTGCTATGAGTTTGGCAACTGCTATATCATGAGTTATGAAGAGCATGCTTAGATTATATTCTTCCTTGAAACTTTCTAAAAGTTCCAAGATGGAGGCCCTCATTGACACATCTATCATTGAAACTGCTTCATCTGCAATTACAAATTCTGGTTTCAGAATCATTGCCCTAGCTATCACAACTCTTTGTCTTTGCCCTCCACTTAGATGATGAGGGTATCGTTCATAGAATTCGTCTTCGGGCGTTAAACCAACTCTGCGTAACATTTTCAATGCCATCTCTTTAGCTTCTTCCTTTGTGGCGAGGTTATGAATTAAGAGGGGATGTGCGATAGCATCACCAATCTTCATCCTGGGGCTTAGACTTGCGTAAGGGTCCTGAAATACCATTTGCATTCTTCTTCTATAAGGTCTCAAAGCATCATAACTGAGAGTTGTTATATCTACACCATCAAAGATTATCTTGCCATCAGTTGGTTCAATTAGTCTTAAAATGACCCTTCCTGCGGTTGTTTTTCCACACCCGCTTTCTCCAATCAAAGCAAGGGTTTCACCTTTTTGTACTTCAAAGCTTATTCCATCAACCGCTTTGACGTATTTTTGAGGTTCCTTTCTAAGAGTTTCTAGAATCCCTCTTTTAACTGGGAAGTATTTCTTAAGATTTTCAACCTTGAGCAGGGGTTTCATTTTTATCACCTGTGTAAGTGACAAGCTACAAAATGTTCTTTTTCAATTTCAATGGCCTTAGGCTCAGTAACATCGCAAATACCCTTTAAAGCTGGTTTTTCTTTGAATATAGGACATCTTGGGTGGAATCTACATCCACTTGGAGGATTTCTGAGATCTGGAGGATACCCAGGAATTGCCTTGATCTCTTTCTCACTCCACAAATCGGGAACACTAGCAAGCAATGATTGTGTGTATGGATGAAGTGGATTTTCAAGGATTTGTTCTACTCTTCCAAACTCTACAAGTTTTCCTGCATACATAACAGCGATTTTATCACTTCTTTCCGCAGCAAGGGAAATGTCGTGGGTTACAAAGAATATACTTGTTCCTTCATCCTTTAAAGTTCCGATGAGATCCATAATTGCATCTTGAACTATAACGTCTAGAGCTGTAGTAGGTTCGTCTGCAATAAGGAGCTTGGGATTAAACGCCATTGCAATAGCTATAGCAACTCTCTGCCGCTGGCCTCCACTTAACTGGTGGGGATAGTAACTTATCCTATCTTCTGGGAGGTTGACTTTCTTTAACAGTTCCTTGGCCTTTTCATAGGCTTCTTCTTTTTCAATCCCATGTTCTATCATCACTTCTGCTATTTGATCACCAATTTTTCTTAAAGGATCTAAACTGGTCATAGGATCTTGGAAGATCATGCTGATCTCTTTTCCTCTAATTTCTCTCAACTCTTCGTTAGTTAACTCCAGAATGTTCTTGTCTTCAAAAATTATCTTTCCATTAATAATTTGTCCTGGGGATGGGACGAGATTTAAGATTGCGTAAGCTACAGTAGATTTTCCACTTCCACTTTCTCCAACAAAACTTACCCATTCTCTCTTTCCGATTGCGAAGGACACGTTTTCAACCGCCTTTACAGTACCTGCAAGAGTATAATAGTAAATACTTAGATTTTTGACATCTAGCAACATCTTTATCACCTCGTTCCAAGAGAAATTCTTTCACTTAGAGCCTCTCCTATGAGAGCAAATGCCATTGCCAGCAACATTATCATGATTCCTGGGAAGAAAACTAGCCACCAGTACCCATCTAGTAAAAATGGTTGGCCTACTCTTAGGTCATACCCCCAATCAGGAGTTGGTGGAGTTACTGATAGGCCTAAAAAGCTTAGACCTGCTTCTGTTAGGATAGCATCAGCAACACTTAGAGTAAAAACGACTAAAATTGTTGGGGCCAAATTGGGAAGGATATATTTGAGCATTATTTCCTTGTTCCTTGAACCCAAGGCTTTGGCAGCTTCTACAAAAAGTTGGCCTTTTAAACTTAGTGTTTGTCCTCTGACCATTCTGAAGTAAGTGGGCACATAAACAAAGGAGATTGCAATAGCAGTGTTTACTGGGCTCGGACCTAGAACCACTGCAATAACTATTGCTAAAATAAGGGCTGGAAATGCATAGATACTGTCCATAATCACACTTAATCCTCTATCTATTTTCCCACCATGATAACCTGATATAAGACCGAGGGGGACGCCAATGCTCATGGAGAGTAGGGTGGCTATAAAGACTACATAAAGAACTATTCTTGATCCCCAGACTATTCTTGAGAAAACGTCTTGACCTAATCTATTGGTCCCCATGAGATGCTCTTTGCTAGGAGGAGCAAAGCTATCCTCAGTGGTTTTGGTAGGGTCATATGGTGCGATAAGCGGTGCGAAAATTGCCATTATAATCACCAGTATCACAATAGCAAGACCAAAGAGTAAAAGGCCTCTTCCGGGCTTTCTATCAAAGATAAATCTTGTGATTTTGGTTATTATTTCCATTTGAATCACCTCAGTATTTTACCCTTGGATCAAGCAGCGCATACACGATGTCTACTATCAAACTAATCAATCCCACAAAGAATGCGAAGAATACCACTGCTCCCTGTATGGCGTTGTAATCTCTGTAATCAATTCTATCAACTATAAAAGTACCCATACCTGGCCAGTTAAAGGTTGTTTCTGTTAAAACAGCCCCTCCGAGCAGGATTGCAAATTGGAGGCCCATTAAAGTCACCACAGGAATAAATGCATTTTTTAGTGCATACCACATAACTTTCCAATCCTTTACACCTCTTGCATAGTAAGATCGAATAAAGTCCTGACTCAAGACGTCTACCATGTTATTCCTAACAAGTCTTGTATATGCTCCACTTAGTACTATCCCCAAGGTTGTGGCTGGTAAAATCACATGTCTTACTGCACTGCTAAATGCCTCCCAATTTCCAGTTAATAGACTATCAAGAACGTAAAGTCCAGTAATTCTTTGTAGTTCTATTCCAGGATCGATTCTTCCTGACGTTGGGAGTAAATGGAAATGGATTCCAAACACATACTGAAGCATCATTCCGAACCATGGAATAAATAAAGTATAGGCTATTATACTGTAGAGTCTCATTCCAGTGTCGATTTTAGTGCTTTTTTTTGCAGCTGCTATTGTCCCGGTTAATAGACCAAGGAGAACGCTAATACTAAACCCAAAGAGAGTTAACTCTAATGTAGCGGGGAATCTCAGTTTTAAATACTCTACAACAGGCTTCCCCATTGGGAATGCCAAAGTCACACCAAAATCACCATGTACCATTTTCCAAAGATAATCAAAATATTGGACATATAGAGGCTTATCTAACCCTGCCATCTCCATTAAGTGTTGTAATTGTTCAGGAGAAATATTTTTAGTACCAACAACAGCTAAGACAGGATTTCCAGGTAAAATTCTCAGAAAGATAAAAACAATTGTATAAAGGATTAAAATTGTTGGAATTATCATGAGACCCCTAATTACTATATATTGGCCGATCCCACGAGCCATTTAATCACCACCATTGTTTTATCTAGTTAAAAGCTAAAGAAAAACTGAAAAAAAGGAAAATCAACCTTCTTTGTAAATTGTAGAGTACTTGAATATCATGTCTGGGCCTATAGTAACTCCCTTTACGTTCGGGTCGGTTACAACAAATAGTTTTCCTTGGATAAGTGGTATGTATGGGGCTTCTTCTGCAAGGATCTCCTGTACTTGTTCATAGAGTTTAGTTCTTTCATCCTGGTCTGTGAGGGATTGAGCTTTGGTTAAGAGGTCGTCAACTGTTGGATTTGCATACCCAGTTCCTGCCCAACTGTTTGCAGTGCTCTTTAAGAATGGGGTTGTATAGTCATCAGGGTCTAAATAATCTGGGTACCATCCAAGGAGATAGAATTGCATCTGGCCGTTTCTTGCGTAGTCTACGTATGTTCCCCACTCAGCACTTTTTATTTCTACTTGTATAACGCCGGTTTCTTCTAGTTGTTCTTTCAATACTTGAGCTAGATCTGCTTCAGTGTCGCCGTAGTGGGTTGGAGTGTACCAAAGTTGTATTTTTAATGGGTTGTTCTCATCATAGCCGGTCTCTTTAAGTAATTGTTTGGCAAGATCAATGTTTCCGTCTCCGTATTTATTTTTGAATACATCAATATGGGACCACATTCCATTTGGAACCAAGCTATATAATGGTTCTACTGTACCTTTGAAGACTTTGTTTGAAATTTCTTGTCTATCGATTACTGCTGCGAGGGCTTGTCTTACTTTCACGTTATTTGTTGGTTCAGACTTTGTGTTGAGACAAATGTATCTTATGAATCCTCCAGGGACTTCTATAACTGAGTACTTCCCTTCGCTCTTTAGACTTTCAATGTCCGTTGGTCTTAAGGTTCTCCAGGCAATGTCTATTTCACCGTTTTGTAGTGCCAATCTCATGGTTGAGGCGTCTCTGTAGAATTTGATTATGATCTTCCCGGTCTTGGGAGGTTCGCCATAATAGTTTGGATTTGCTTCTAAAACAAGCTCTTCATCTCTAACCCACTTGGTTATTTTATACGGACCAGCTCCACCTGCAGTTTGGTCACTTTGAATTTCGTTTGGAGAGTAGTTTGGGTGGACTGGGAAGTATGGTGGTGTTGTTAAGAGTGCCAAGAAGTAGGCAGTAGGTTGATTGAGGTAGAAAACAACAGTGTAGTCATCTTTAGCTTCTACTTTATCTACAAAGTCGGTGACGAGCCAAGCGGGGTCACCTTGGATTGTCATTATTCTTTCGATACTCCTCACAACGTCTTGGGCTTTCAGAGGAGTACCATCCGCAAATTTAAGGTCTTTTCTAAGATAAAATGTCCAGACTGTAGAGTCCTCATTTACTTCCCACTTTTCGGCAAGAGCGGGCTCTATCTCAAGAGTTCCCGGTTTGTATTTTACGAGACCCTCCATTACGTTGTTTAGAACTTCCCAAGTGTAAAAGTCATATGCATTTGAAGGGTCGAGGTCAGTTACTTTGTCTGTCACACCTATTACTATTTGTTCTGCATATTGTGGCCCTGTTTGGGTTGTAGTTTCTTCTCCTCCTATACATCCGCTGGCCGCTACACTAAAAACAAAAATGGTCAGCAATGTTAGAGATAGTACTTTATTCTTCATAGAGATTCACCAAAGTGTATTTAAGAGGTGTAGTGTATTTAAAATTTTTGTAATCATTTAAATGGCAAAATCGTCAAATTGGAGGAAATTTTACTTTTCTGTAAAACTTGCCTGTTATTCAAACAGATATAGGTAAAAAATTAGTTCAAAATCATTCTTTCCTTACACCTGCGGGAAGCCCCACGAGGGGGCCCGCTTCGTTAGGGGATTATTTAAGTGTCCCGCAGAGGGGCTTGTAATGAATGCTGATTTGGTTGGTGCTTTCAACATCTTGAAAAATGTTGTAAAAAGGATAACCCCGAGCCTTCCCGCCTTAACGGCAGGTAGGGGTAATTGGGGAAAGACCCTCCCGGAGGGGTTCGAAGAACCCGTTTTAACTGTTCCCCTGATGAGAACCCCTCAAACCTTCCCGTCAATGGCGAGGGGTTAATCCCTCAGGGTGGGGAGGAGGTCAGAACAAAACATCTATAAGTTAAAATGATGTAAGCACTTACATGAACTGGCAGCAGTGGAAACCGTTTTACCTCCAAATCGTCAGTAAGATGGGGTACGAAATAGAGGAAGACAGGAAAGCCGCGCTTTTATTGAGGAGACTCTTGCGGGAGAATGAGAACTACATTTTGGCTGAAACTATTAAAGAGAGAATCAAAGAAAGAGTTTACGTTTTTGGAGCCGGACCAAGCTTGGATAAAAAGCTCAAGAAGGGGAAATTCAGTGGAACTTTAATAGCCTCCGATGGTTCAACTTCAGCTCTGCTGGAACAGGGAATTATACCCGATATTATCGTCACGGATTTGGATGGATGTTTTGAGGATATAAAGAAGGCAAATGATCTTGGCGCTTACGTTGTTGTTCATGCCCACGGGGACAACATGGATAAACTTGAAGCTTATGTCCCAAAGCTCAAGAACGTTATGGGAACGTGTCAAACAGAGCCCTTGGACATTGTTTACAATTTCGGTGGCTTTACCGATGGAGATAGAGCAGTTTTCCTAGCAGAGGAACTTGGAGCAAGGGAAATATTTTTAATTGGCTTTGATTTTGGAGAAATCGTTGGAAAGTGGAGCAAGCCGTATCTGAAGGAGCACAGTCCAATATGGGAAAGCAAGAAGAAGAAGTTTGAAATAGCACAAGCCCTTCTGGAATGGCTTAAAAAGAATGGAAGGGCGGAGATAACAAAACTTTAAGCTCAGACACTCCCGTACTCATCACTATTCAGCTGGTTAAAGTCTCATCACTTTCTAAAGATGCCTCGTTACTCATTTTTCTCACTGCATCCCTTTAAGATTTTCTCCACATCAAAACCTTCCTCGTACTTCTTGAGCTTCTTCTCAAAGAACTCCACGAAGAGCTTATATCTCTTTGCCCTGTGTCTTGGGGAACCTCTTAGGCTGTGTCCATGGGCACCGCGCTTGAAGATTGCAATGTACGCTTCCTTGCCCAAATCCTTGAGCACGTGGTAGAACATCACGCTCTGGTCAAGGGGACAGCGGTAGTCCTCGAGACTGTGGATGAGTAATAGTGGAGCCTTAACATTCTTGGCATAAAAGAGCGGGCTCAGCTTCTTGTAGTTCTCGTTCTCAAGCGGATTGTCGCCTATTACCTCCTTATCAAACCACAGCCCTATGTCCGAAAACGCGTAGCTTGTAAGCCAGTAGCTTATGCCGTTTTCACTTATTCCCGCTTTAAATAGGTCGCTTTGCGTTACCGCCCAGTTCGTCATGAACCCACCATAGCTTATGCCAGTTATCCCGACTCTTTCCCTATCTGCCTGAGGTTCAAGTTCAAAGAATTTCTCTACCCCATTAAGGATGTCCTGGAAGTCCTCCAAGCCCGTCCTCTCAAGAACTCTCGAGGAAAACCCTTCGTCGTATCCGTTGCTTCCTCTTGGGTTAACGAAAACCACGTAATAGCCTTTTTCAGCCATTAATTGCATCTCGTACTTGAAGTAGTAGCCGTACATCCCCTTGGGCCCGCCGTGGACAAATACTATTACCGGGGCCTTTTCTTCCTCTTTGATGTCGGGCTTTATGTACCATCCATCGAGCTCCAAATCAAGGCTCTTGAAGTGGAAGTGATTTATCGGTCTTGTTTCAAGTTTTGCAAATATTGGGCCGTTGTAATCGGTTATCTGCTTTAGTTCTCCATCCCAGAGGTAGAGTTCTCTTAACTTTGTGTCAGTCTCCTTGAGAAGAGCGATTTTTCCGTCTCCGCTCACGTCAAACCCCATCACCCACGAGTTGTCCTCTACTATTGAGATTAGCTCATTATCATTCAGCTTGTAGAGGCCTATCTTACCTTCTTTTGCCATGGTGAAGTAAACATTTCCTTTCTCATCAAGCTTCCCCTGGCCGTTGTTGTAGATAAAGCGGTCTGTTAAAGGTTTGACTTCCTTTCCGTCCCAGAGATAAAGGAAGTTATGTTCACTCCTCTTCTCTTTCTTCGGTTTTCCATAGAGAAGAACGGCCTTTCCGTTGGAATCAACGGCTGCATATGAGACTCCTTCAAAGATCCTCTCGCTCTTTCCATCCTTGTAGATGTAGATATCATAGAACTTGAAAAACTGGAGATTTCCGTCCATTCTATGGGGGACGTTGTAGATAACCTTATCTCCGTGCCATATTGCAGAGGAGAACCTTTCTGCCTCGAACTCTTCAAGAATTTCCTCACTTTCGGTGTCCACTATCCAGAATGTTGTCTTTTCACCGTCGAAGAAGCCCTTTGCATCGAACCATACCGGAACATCGTCTTCAAACACAAAGTCCTCGTCGTCTCTCCTTCTGAAGCCGGTTATCAAAATCCTCCTATCGTCTTCGTTCCAGCTCACGTCAAGGATATTCTTTGCTTCAAGGACTTTCTTTCCGCTCATTGAGCTTAAATCGTAAAGCCAGACTTCTGCAGTTTTCTTTTCTTCATTTGATCTTACGAAGGTTATTTTCTTTCCATTTGGAGAAAATCGAGGCATTGAAGCATTTTCGATAAATTTCCTTTCACCATTCTCTACTTCCTCAACGACTATGGTGTTTTCATACTTGTTGTCCTTCAGATTTGCCTTTGTTAAGACGTATGCAACTTTCTTTCCATCTCTTGATATTCTTGGGTCGCTTAAGTATGCAAACTTAGAAAATGTGTTTTCATTCCATTCGATCTTATTCATAGCGTTATCACCTAAATATAATCACCCCCTAAATTATTTAAAGTTAATTACTAAGTGTATAGTATGAAAGAAGAATACGCTGTCTTGGGGATACTTTTGATGGGCCTCGTAATTTCAACAGCTTCTAAAAGTTATTGGGGCGTTGTATTTGCAGCTTTGGGCATCCCACTTTATCTTGCTTATATTTCCAGAGAGAGGAATATCCTCGTAAGATCGAGAATATTTGATAAGGATCTATTCATAATGATTGGGATAACAATAATCGTGATATTGATTTTTGAATATTTGTTAGATCCTAGAATAGGTTTGGTTTTGGCTGCATTTTTAATTCCTCTTGCCATATGGGCATGGAGTAGATTAAAGGCTACATAACAGCTCTTTAATCTTTTCAATGTTTTTGGTTTCTTTGTATTGTTTGAGCTCTTTCCTAAGAGTTTCTAAAAACATGGGGTTGATTTTAAACTTTTCTCGAACTCTTTTGGAGATAACATTGTTGTTTAGAAATATCATGGCCATTGCAGTGGTTACATTTTTTGGTTTCCTTCTCAGACTTGCCTTCTCAAAGTCAATTATCCATACGCGATCACCGATTATGATGTGTTTTCCACCCTGTATTTGCCCGTGGTCTATTCTAAGAAGATCCAATTTATAAGTCTCTTCAAGAATCTGCAAGAGATGATCTTTTTCTGGGGTTGTGTAAAGTAAAGGCTTTCCTATTGCAAATTCCCTAACCAAAAACTCTCTATTCTCAAACATGCCATAGTCAATTAGGAGAGGGCTAATCTCATGTCCTTTGAGGACTCTTAAAATGTTAGCTTCTTTCTGGAGATTTTTTCTGGGAGTATCAGGTCGCTCTAATTTTATAATAACCTCTTTATTCCTCCATTTGCCGAGAAATATCAAGCTTGTAGTACCCTTTGAATAAAACTTCTCAACCTTAATTCCTCTTTTCTCAAGAAATCCTTTGAACCTCTCAAGTTCTTCTTGACTTATAAGATAGTTGTGCATTTCTCTCCCCAATAGTTCAATTAACATTGCTTAAGTATTTTAAATCTGCTGGTGTGTTATGATATTCATAGATAAGTCCAGACGAGTTTCTGTGTTTGAACTGAACCTTCACTCAGTTGATGAGGCAGATACCTACTCATGTTTATTGAGGGGGCTTATCTTTTGAAAACCTCACCCTTCAGGGCAGGGTAGGTCACATGCTTGAATCTTTATTTTGAACGTTGAGATAGGCCAGCTGGTAGATCCAAAAGATGGTCAGAATTACAATTCCAAAGGAGCACATTTCGGCAGAGGATGTCTTGAAGGTCCTATCTTTAGAATAATTAACTTTTCCTAATTCGTCATTTTTTCTTTATTGGCGGCGATAAGCTTAAATACTCAAAAAACCAAATATTACTGGTGGTAAGCTATGGTGACGGCGTTTATTTTGATGGTGACAGCAGCTGGAAAGGAAAGGGAAGTTATGGAGAAACTTCTTACTTACCCGGAGGTAAAAGAGGCTTATGTGGTTTATGGGGAATATGATCTCATAGTTAAGGTCGAAACTGAGACACTAAAAGATTTAGATCATTTCATAACGGAAAGAATAAGAAAGATGCCAGAAATACAGATGACTTCAACAATGATAGCTATCTGAAGTCTCTCTTTTTCTAAATCATAGCTTTTTTCTTAATTTTCTAATGACAGGATAGAATGAGCCTTTGAAATTATTTTAGGATGAAAAAGTTCATTGATAAATATTCCAGATGAACTTTCTCTGCAGTATGGGGAATTTTAAAAATGAGAGATAAAAAGCTTTAAAAAACAAAAGGATTATTTGTTCATCATTAGCCTTATCCTCTCTGCTGCATCTTTTGCCATGTCTGAGATCCCACTTAAAGTTTTTGCGATATTGAGAAGATACATTCCGAGACCCCAGTCCATCTTACTAGAGTTTTTAAAGATTATCTCCATGAATTTTGTGTCGAGCTCATCGATTTTGTGTTCAACACTTCCTATTTCTTTGATTAACCTGTATTCTTCCTCAATTTCTTTCTCCCCAAATCCACTCTCTATGACCGTATCCATTTGAACTATTGCATCGTAAACGAGTTTTGCAGCCTTAATGCTTTCTTGACTCATCTTTATCACAAGATCTTTCACTTCATGTTTGATCTCTTCAGGAATGTCATTGGGGTCCCTAACTAAGAGCCATTTCGCTGTATTTTCAGCAGCGTCTGCTATTTTATCTTGTCTCTGAAGGTATCTTAAAATATCCTCTCTGTCAACAGGCATAAATAATTTTGAACTTAAACTGTCTCTGATTTCCTCCTTAATCTTATCTGCAAAGTCCTCAAGATCGTCCACTTTTTTTGCATACTTTCTCATGTTTTCATAATCTCCATTTTCCCATGCTTCAAGAGCCCTTTCAAGAGTCTCCACAGTTTCTAAAACAACCTCCGCATGCTTTATCAGAGGTTTAAAAGGACTTTTGGCAAATAACTTTGTCCAAACCTGCATTATCTTCACCCCACGATCATTAATATTTTAAACATGATTCCCGCAAGTATAGCTGCAACGGGTACTGTGACAAACCACGAGATTATTATATCTTTAACGATATCTTTGTTTATTGCTTTTACTCCTCTTGCCAGTCCCACACCTATAACAGCTCCCACAACTGTATGTGTGGTTGAAATTGGCAGTCCTAACCAAGAGGCTATTAAAACCACAGTAGCAGCGGAGAAATCTATGCTAAATCCTCTTGTGTTTGTTAACTCGGTAATTTTCTTTCCAACTGTTTCCATAACTTTGTATCCATAAGTTGCCACTCCTATCGCTATTCCTAAACCTCCCATAGCTAAAATCCACCTTGGCACTGGGACTTTCATTCCAGTTAGACCCATAGTTGCTACTGCGTAAACTGCAGCGACCGGCCCAATTGCATTTGCAACATCATTTGCACCGTGAGAAAGGGCAATATAGGCAGAGGTTAGCACCTGAACTTTTCTAAATATTGCTTCGGCCCCCCAATACGGATCGGTTGCCTGGAAGTTTCTCTTTAAAAGTGCATAGCTTATCAAGAAAGCTCCTATTCCAGCTGTCACTCCATACCTGCTCAGGGCAATAAGAAGGGAATTTCCATGCATGACTTTGATATGAAACATTGAGCCTATAACGACAAATGCAAGCCCTATCCACACAGGCGCCCATTTTTTGGCGCTCTCTATTGGATTCTTTTGCTGGAGTATTGTTTTGGAGACAAGTTTTATGATGACAAACGCTACTACTGCACCGAACAATGGAGAGAGCACCCAGCTTGCAACAACTTGGGCCATTTTACTCCAATTTACTATTGAAGTTCCAGCATATGCTATACCATAACCGACAATACCACCTATGATTGAGTGGGTCGTTGATACTGGCAGTCCAAACTTCGAGGCAAACAGCAACCATAAGGAAGCTGCGAGAAGGGCAGCAATAGAACCGTAAACAATAACATTGGGATCACTTATTTGAGAGGCATCAATTATTCCCTTTCTTACCGTTTCTGTAACGCTTTTTCCGAAAAGATAAGCACCGATAAATTCAAGCACACCCGCGATTAAAACTGCCTGCTTTGGAGTTATTGCTCCAGCACCGACAGCAGTACTCATAGAATTTGCAGCGTCATTTGCACCTATTGCCCAGGCCATAAAAAGGCCAACAGCAATTGTAATGAACATCCATGGATTGCTAAGTAGCTCGATCATTTTTCCCACCGAGTGGGACTATTTGTGGTGGATATAAATACTTTATCATAGTAGAATATGGTTCACTACATTGATCTATATAAAATATATAGAGAGAAAAGAGAATCAATCAACTCTTATAGGTTCAACCGTTAAACTATCGTATGCGTTTATTTTCACATAATGATAAAATCCCCCTTCATCTGGCTTTGCATACAATGGTGCTCCTCCGCCACCGGTTATCACCATTTCTACACCATCTTTTTCTCCGTACCAGTATATGTGAATGTGCCCAAAGAGCCCAAAAGCATCGTATGCTTTCATAAGCTCTAAAAGCTTTTTAGCGTGGTTGGTATCCATAGCATGATCCCCCTCAGGCCTGGGGTCTATTGGCGGTGCATGCATTGATATAATGGGGATCTTCCCCAACCTTTTTGCTTTTTCTAGTTCGCTCTCGAGCCAAGCCCACTGACTTGAGGTTAATCTGTAATCGTTTTCAACATTGTTAGTAAAGATGAAGTAATACTTCCCAAGAACAAAGGAATAATCCGTCGGCCCAAAGAACTTGTGATAAATGTTTTTTCCTTCCCCTCTATATTCGTGGTTTCCTGGAACAACAAACACTGGCTTGTTAAATGTCCACTCTTTTAATAACTCGGCCCATTCTTCCACTTTTCCCGAATAAACCAAGTCCCCACTGTTAATTATAAATGCTCCTTCATCATGGTTCATGAGGTCCCTAATCTTAAAAAATACTTCTGGTTGTTCGGTTCCGCTTCCAGGTCTGTGATCTCCAAATGCTAGGAAAGTAAAGCCGTCTATATCTCGTGGTGTTATTGAAAATCCTTTGGATGTTGTGAGTTCTATCCAAGTACTGCCTATTTTGGCTTCCTCTGGGTACTCGACAAATGAGGGGTTGATATTTTCAATCACATATGTTATTTGGACATTTTTTGGATCTCTAATTTTAACGCTTACATTGAAGCCCAAAGCGGTTATATGAACTTTGGAACCATTTACCAGTCGTATGAATCCACCGCTAACTGTTATATTTTCTCCATTGACGATTCTCCAGTTATAAATAAAGGGTTCCTCCACATAGATTTCTTGGAGTGTCCAGAACTCATCGTCTTCTTTTATCCCATTCCAGTTGTTATCCCCTATTACTTTTATAACTATGCCCTCAAACTCTCCTCTTCTTAGGACAAGTGATGGATCAACATTTCTGCCCTCATCCAGTTCCTTTGCGAATTCTAAAGTGGCCCCAATTCCGGATTTTCCATTTCCTGTGAAGATTAATCTATCTTCCCCATTTTCTTTGTAGGCTATTATTGTTCCTATATCTTCTCCGACAAATTTAGTCCCGACTTTGTAGAGAACGTACCCAAAATATTCTCTAACGGTGATCACGATTGGTTTTCCTTTCAAAAGCTCTCTGGCATCTGCAGGGGATAAAATAGCTATTCCCCCTCTAAATGCATCTTTGCTCTTTATCTCAGCATTTGGGAAATAATGCCTTGCCAAGTCTTCATACCCTTTACTCACATACGCCACATGTGTATCGAATATATTGCTCCAATTCTGCAGAATTTCCCCTTTTTTGTATGAGCTAAAGTCAATACCTGGTTTTTGAGATGTTGTTTGAGTGGTGGAGGTAGAACTGGGTACCGTTGAGGAAGTTGTGGTTGTAGTCTGAGTTGGCGAGGGGCTAGGGCTGGTTTCGATTTGGGTTTGGGAAGAATTCGTGGGAGAGGTTGTTGTTGGAGTGCTCACGCTCTCAGTGCTAGTGGGCGATTGGACACAACCGCTCGCAAGTATGAGAACTCCTATCAAAATAACTACCCATATTTTTTTCATATTCTCACCGCTTATAATCTACCTCACTCCTTAAAATTATTTTTGAGTTTCCCATGTTTTTTACATTTTTCTTTTGAAACCCTCACCCTTTAGGCCGGGGAGGAGCCCAGCTGAGATTGAGACGTTGATATTTGCAAACGTTTATAAACCCAATCCGTGTAATCAGTTTGTGAAAATTTAATTAGAGCCCGGAACGTCAGAAATTCACCATTAATCTGCTGTTCTGTTCTCTAATGCCCATAAATTCAAGGAGACTGCAAAATGAGTTTTGAAAAATTAGGACTTTCAGAAAACAGTTTAAATGCTGTAAGAAGAAAAGGGTTTGAAAAACCAACTGATATTCAAAAAGAAGTTATTCCCAGGCTTTTAAGAGGAGATAACGATATAATCGGCCAATCTCAAACTGGAACAGGCAAAACTGCAGCTTTTGCGCTTCCGTTAATAGAACTTATAGATGAGGAAATAAAAGAGGTTCAGGCAATAGTAATAACACCCACTAGGGAGCTTGCAATCCAGGTTGCGGATGAAATAAGGTCTTTGAGAGGAAAAAGGAGAATAAATGTTCTTCCCGTTTATGGAGGTCAACCAATAGGGCCCCAGATCAGAAATTTAAGAAGGGGAGTGCATATAGTAGTTGGAACTCCGGGAAGAGTAATTGATCACATAGAGAGGGGCACACTTTCATTGGATGGTGTGAGCTACTTCATATTGGATGAAGCTGATAGAATGCTGGATATGGGTTTTATAGAAGACATCGAAAGAATTTTGAGGCACACAAGCGAGGAAAAGAGAGTTTTGATGTTTTCTGCTACAATTCCTAGAGAGATACTTCGGTTGGCGAGGAGATATTTAAAGGACTATGAAGTGATTAGAATACAGGATAGGAGTCTTGCTCCGGAGTTGGTTGAGCAAATTTACTTTGAAGTACGCCCGAACAAGAGGTTCAGCCTTTTATGCAGTATTTTGGATGAAAAAGATTTCTATGGAATAGTTTTTTGCCAGACGAAAAGAGAAACGAGGGAGCTAGCATCGAAACTTAAGACTAAAGGGTACAGTGTGGAGGCTTTGAATGGTGACATTCCACAAAAGGGAAGAGAAAGGATTTTAGAGCGCTTTAGGAAGGGCAAAATTAGAGTCCTAGTGGCAACCGACGTTGCAGCTAGGGGAATAGACGTCAAGGATCTAACGCACGTGATAAACTATTCAATTCCCCAAAACCCGGAAGCTTACGTTCACAGAATTGGTAGAACTGGAAGAGAAGGCAAGAGAGGGAAGGCCATAACATTTGTCGCCCCTTGGGAATCTCCGAAACTAAGAGATATAGAAAGAGTAGCTAGAGTAAAAATAAAAGAAATGGCGTACCCAACAGAGTATGGAAGGAGAAAAAGAGACATTCCAATGGTGTCTTGATTTTAGTTTGGTAGGTTGGGGGTTTGGTAGAATTCGAACCCGCCTTACTTGCTTTCCTTATCTCTTTTTTAGGAATAGGGGACTCTAGTCCTTCAGACATATATTTTTCACTGTCACAGAATTATTTTAACAAAGGTTTATATACTAGTAAATGGAACTATATATATGAGTGAAGAAATAAATAAAAAATCCAAAAAAGAATCTATAACAATTCCAAGAAACGCTTTTATTGGTATTGTTTCTACGTTTCCGGTAATTAGAATATTGCTATCCAGAGGGGATGTTGGCCCATTAATATTATTTCTTATGGGTAGTGTGTTAGGAATATTAATCAGAAAAGAATTTTTTTGAAGAATGAAAATTCAAGACAATGCATCAGGAACCGGTTTCCAGACATTAGGAGCTGGTTTGGTTGTAGTGGGAATTGCTCTTTTAAATAGCAATAAACTTATTGGCATGCTATTTATTGGATTTGGATTAGGTTATAATGTATATCCTTTAATGCAAAAAGCTCTTTTAAGAAAAAAGAAATGAAAAAGAAATTAGCGGAAG
>LDZS01003181.1_pt1 | contig 67299 bp, 76 predicted proteins | sample 615471 | NCBI WGS metagenome assembly LDZS01 (sample SAMN03408295, study PRJNA278302) | terrestrial metagenome | isolation source: oil reservoir sample K3 | place: USA: Alaska, North Slope, Kuparuk formation | collected 2013
CCTTGGCAGGAGAGTGCGATTGTTGTATCCTATGAAGCGTCATTTGGACTCAGAGTCGGGTTGAAAGAGCAGGTGGTAGTTGGATGGCGGACATCGTAGAAGCCGTCGATTTTCACCAGGGAATGAAGGTGCGATGGCAGGGTGAAGTGTGGGAGATAGTGGATTGCCAGCATCACAAAATGGGACGCGGCGGAGCCATCGTGAGGACCAAATTGCGCAACATGAACAACGGCTCCATCGTCGATAACTCCTTTCGTCCCACCGAGAGATTTGAGCGCGTCATCCTCGAGGAAAAGCCCGCGCAATTCATGTATCGAGATGGCGACAATTACGTCTTCATGGAGCTGGAGAGCTACGATCAGGTCTATGTGCCCGAAAAGGTCTTGGGCGAAGGCGCCGGATATCTCCGCGGTAACCTCGAGGTGACCCTCCAGCTGCTTGACGGCAGGGTGGCGGGCGTCGAGCTTCCGAAATCAGTGGAGCTAAAAGTAGTCGATACTCCGCCGGGCTTCAAGGGCGATACCGTGAGCGGCGGAGGAAAGCCCGCTACGCTCGAGACCGGCCTCGTGATAACCGTCCCCATGTTCGTCGAAGTGGGAGATGTGGTCGTCGTGGACACGCGCACCGGAAACTACATCGAGCGCGCTAAATAGGGATTCCTTTCGGGGAAGGAGGAAAAAGGATGAATTCACGAGAAGCCGTAGCCTACCTCAAAGGCTTGCTCGAAGGTGCCCCTCCAGCCGATGAAGGCGAGAAGAGGCTGTTCGATGCGATATTTTGCGCCATCGATTCGCTCTCTCTTGAGCTGCAGGAGCTCAAGCAGAGGGTGGACGAGGGCGAGAAGGTCTATAGCGACGTCCTCGATAGCTGTCTGAGGTTGGAGGACGAGATGAGCGATCTTCACGACGAGGTGGACCTCCTCAAAGGGGGAGAGGAGGCCGAAGGGGTAGAGGAAGATTATGAGGAATTCTATGCCTCTCTTACCTGCCCCGTGTGTGGGCACAGTTTTTATTACCAGCCCGACGAGTACGAGGAGGGGGAACAGCTGCAGTGCCCCAGTTGTGGGGGCTTTTTTGACCTTCCTCGATCTTGAAAGACGTGAGGGGGTGGATCAGGTGGAGGAGGAAAGAAAGCGAGAAGAGGAAATGGCTTCCGAAGAGGTTTCCGAACAGAGAGAAGTTGAAGAATTGAAAGAAAAAGAAGAAGAGGAAATGGCGTTGGAAGAGGCCGTGGAGGCCAGACCGTTGGTGCCGGTGGAGGGGCCACGAGGAGAGGTCAAGATCGATGAGTCCGTCATCGGCCAAATAGCGATGCAGGCCCTCCGCACAATTAAGGGAGTGCAGCCCTCCGCGGGCAGCATGATGTCCAAGATGGGCTTCGGCCGCAAGATGTACGGGGGCGTCCGCATATCTCTCGAGGATGAAGAGAATCCGCAGGTGACCGTGGATACCTACATCTCGGTAAGATATGGCCTTCGCATACCGGATGTGGCGTGGGACCTTCAAGAGACGATCAAGGATCAGCTCGAGCAGTATACCGGATATACGGTGAAGGCCGTCAACATCTACGTGCAGGGCATACACTTCGAAGACGGCCGACCGCTGGAGGAGGCGCCAAAAGAGAGCGAGAGCGCCGAACGGCAGGATGCAGAAGCCTTCAAAGAGGAAGGTTGAGCTTCTGGTGGCGGTGGAATTGTTTTGATCCGCGGGCAGCCTCTGCTGCATAGGGGGGAGGGCTGTGCACTATTTATGGAAGGCGAATGACCTGGGGTCTATATGGATCCAAAAGGATGCACTGCTGCAGTTCCTGCGCCGTCGCCTGCCTCTTGGCTACGAATGCGAAGACGTATCCTTTGTAGCCGAGGAGGGTAGGCTTTACCTGTTTTTGACGCGCCCCGATTCTGATCTTCGTCAGGTCGAGGCGTTGGCCGCAGACCTGGAGAGAGACTTGAAGAGGATCGGTTTTTCGTCGGTCCGCGTGGGGTGGGCTTTAAAGGAGGAGGTCCCCTCCCTGCCCGAACCCAGCCGCCTTTACATGCACCCTCTCTTCTGGGCTGTGCTCGCTTCAGCCATCGTCGCTTTCGTCCAGTTAGGCTTCTGGCGTTCTCTAACAGTCTGTATCGGGGGATTTGCCGGATATGGTGTGGCGCACTTTGTGGTTGCGAGAGATAAAACTTCCCCTTCCAACCCCTTAAGATGTCGCAGGAGGTGAAAAAGGTGCCGCTTTCGCGCGGCCGCCACAGAGCCCGCGAGATCGCCCTGCAGCTTTTATATTCCCTGGACTTGCGCCCCGACCAGAACGCAGAGGAGGCGCTTGAACTGTTCCCCTTCGAAGAGGGGGAAGGAGGGGATGTCATCCAATACGCCTCTTCTCTGTTGCGGGGAGTGTGGGCCGTGCGCGCCGAGATAGACAACGAGATACGCCGTCATGTGGTGGGATGGAGGCCCGAGCGGATGGTGGCTGTCGATTTGGCTGCCGTGCGGCTGGCCTTGTATGAAGGCGTGATTGCCAGGCTGGTCCCGCTGCCTGTGGCTATATCCGAGGCTGTGGATCTGGCTAAAAAATATGGCACGGAGCATTCGGGCCGTTTCGTGAACGGCGTCTTGGGGCGAATCGTCCGTGCCCTGGAATTGGAGGAAAGCGTCGGTGCAGGAGAAGGTCAAGATCCTCGGCGTGGATGAAATTACGGAATATATAAGGTTCCTCTTGGAGAGCGACAGCCTTCTGTCGTCGATTGTCGTCCGCGGGGAGATCTCCAGCTTCAAAAGGCACACGAGCGGCCACGTCTATTTCGTCCTCGCAGGGAAAGAGAGCCGGATCAACTGCGTCCTCTTCCGCGGAGACGCCTCTCGCATCCCCTCTTGGCCCAGAGACGGAGACGAAGTGTTGGTCGAGGGAAGGGTGAGCGTATACGGCCAGAGGGGGACATACCAGCTCTACGTTAGAGATATACGCCCATTGGGCAAGGGCGCCCAGGCCAGAGCGAAGGAAGAGCTTAAGAAACGCCTTCAGGAAGAAGGGCTCTTCGAGCAGAGGTTCAAGCGCCCGCTGCCGGCTTATCCGATGAAGGCGGCCGTCGTAACCTCGTCGACTGGCGCTGCCGTCCAAGATGTGATAAAAGTGGCCAGCCATCGCTTTCCGCAGTGCGAGATCGTGGTCGTGCCGTGTTTGGTCCAGGGCCTGGAGTCGCCCGAGGAGATCGTGAGGGGTCTGCGCATCGCCGGAGGCATAGAGGACGTAGAGGTCGTGCTGCTCGTGAGGGGCGGCGGGAGCAGGGATGACCTGAACCCCTTCGATGATGAGCGGGTGGTGAGGGCCATCAGGAGCGTTCCGGTGCCCCTCATTACCGGGCTTGGACACCAGATAGACCTCACCCTTTCGGACCTCGCCGCCGATGTCCACGCTCCGACCCCTTCAGCCGCCGCAGAGATGGCTTTCCCGGATCGGATGGAGCTGCTGCGGCGCCTCGAAGCCATGGAGAAAAACGCCTCTTTCTGCCTCGGAAAGAGGATCGAGCGCCTTGAAAGCGAGCTCGCGAGGTTGAAGGAAAACCTTGTATCGGCTTGCCTGAGGGGCCACTTGGAGGCGGGTGAGCGCTCGGCGGAAGACGCCCTCTTTAGGCTGAATTACGCTGTCGAAGCGCGCCTCTCTGAAGCCGAAGGAAGGCTGGCCGAAAGCGCCGCCTCTTTGAACGCGCTGTCGCCGCTCAAGGCCTTCGACAGAGGGTGGGTAACCTGCCTGGACGCCGACGGACACGTCGTAACGCAGGCCTCCGACCTGAAGGTCGGCGACGAGTTGAAGGTGCAGTTTTCCGACGGCGATGCAGCGGCGGACGTGCAGGAGATCACGCTCCTCCCGCACTGGTTGAGGGAGGTGAAGACGTGCTCCCCGAGCCTATCAAGTGGAGAGGAAGAGCCTTAGATCTGCTGGACCAGAGGAAATTACCCTGGGAGATATCGTATTATCGCTGCGAAGATGCTGAAGGCGTGGCTAAAGCTATAGAAGATATGGTCGTGCGCGGAGCTCCAGCCATAGGGATAGCCGCAGCCTACGGAGTCGCTCTGGCGGCCTCGAAGGGAAAAGGTGCGGCCTTTGGCGCGATAGAGCGCCTCTCGCGGACGCGCCCCACGGCGGTAAACCTCTTTTGGGCCATGGAGAGGATGAAAGAGGTCGTAACGGCTTCGGGCGAGGGCGAACTGCCCTCGAGGACCGAAGCGCTCGCCCTTTCCATACACAGGGAGGACGTGGCGACGAACCGAGCCATAGGGAGGCAGGGGGAGGTTCTTTTGCCTGCTGAGGCTGCGGTCTTGACGCACTGCAACGCCGGCGCTTTGGCCACAGGCGGATATGGCACGGCCTTGGGGGTGATCCGCGCCGCCAAAGAAGCGGGCAAGAGCATAAAGGTCTTCGTAGACGAGACGAGGCCGCTGCTTCAGGGGGCGCGCCTCACGGCGTGGGAGCTCAAAGAGGACGGCTTCGACGTTACCGTCGTCTGCGATGGCGCCGCGGCCTTCGTCATGAGGAAGAAGGCGATCGATGCCGTTATAGTTGGGGCCGACCGCATAGCGGCCAACGGCGACGTGGCGAACAAGATCGGCACGTTGGGCCTCGCCATAGCGAGCTCGCACTTTGGCACGCCCTTTTACGTGGCCGCACCGAGGAGCACCATAGATGTACAAGTTCCTTCAGGCGAGGCGATCCCGATAGAGGAAAGGGACCCCGAAGAGGTGCGCTCTTTTGGCGGGAAGACTGTCGTTCCTCGGGAGATCTCGGCTTGGAATCCCGCTTTCGACGTGACGCCGTCGGAACTCGTCTCCGCCATAATAACGGAAGTCGGAGTTTTGCGCCCGCCCTACGGCGAAAGCATCGAGCGGGCTATGAAAGCCACTTAGGAGGTTTTTGGCCATGGAGGAGTTTCATATAGCAAATCCGGCCCTGGCGGATCAGGGCGAGGAGAAGATTGCGTGGGCGTGGCGATTCATGCCGGTGCTAAAGTCGCTTCAGGGGCGTCTGAAGGGCGGTTTGCCCTTGAAAGGCGTTCGCCTGGCGGCGTGCCTTCATTTGGAGGCCAAGACGGCGTGCCTGCTTTGTGCGCTCAAGCGGCTCGGGGCCGAGGTCTTTGCGGCCGGCAGCAATCCGCTCTCCACGCAAGATGACGTTTGCGCGGCTTTAGTGGCCAGAGGGGTTCACGTCTTCAGCTGGCACGGCATGACGACGGAGGAATATTTAGCCAACATCTATTCGGCTCTGGCGTGGGATCCGCATGTCATCATAGACGACGGCGGAGACATGATCGCAATGGTGCACGAAAAGCGGCCCGACATCCTGCCTCAGATAAAGGGAGGGTGCGAGGAGACGACGACGGGCGTGAGGCGGCTCAAGGCCATGGCCAGGGAGAAGGTCCTGCGGATGCCCGTCATCGCCGTCAACGACGCATACAGCAAGTACCTTTTCGACAATCGCCACGGCACAGGGCAGTCCGTGTGGGATGCGATCACGAGGAGCACGAACCGCCTAATAGCGGGCAAAGCCGTGGTGGTTGCGGGCTATGGGTGGTGCGGCAAGGGCGTGGCGGCGAGGGCTCGCGGCCTCGGGGCGAGGGTGGTGGTCGTAGAAGTCGATCCGCACAGGGCGCTTGAGGCTTATATGGACGGGTTTTCCGTGCTGGATATGGACGAGGCTGCCTCCATCGGCGACATATTCATCACGGTCACCGGCAATATCGGCGTCATAAGGAAGAGGCATTTCGTCAAGATGAAAAACGACGTCCTGCTGGCCAACGCCGGCCATTTCGATGTGGAGATAAGCATACCGGAACTCGAGGAGCTCGCGTCGCGCAGGTTCGTCTCCCGCCCCGGGGTTTGGACTTACGAATTGCCGGACGGCAGGAGCATTCACTTGATGGCCGAGGGAAGGCTGGTCAACCTTGCCTCCGGGGACGGCCATCCGATAGAGATCATGGATTTGAGCTTCGCCCTTCAACTCTTGTCAACCATCTACGTCTTTCAGCACGACTTGGAGCCGGGGGTGCACAAGGTCCCTGAGGAGATAGACTTGGAGGTGTCGAGGTTAAAGCTCGAGACCCTCGGCATAAAACTCGAGGCGATGACGCCGGAGCAGGAGTCGTATATGCGGGAGTGGAGGGAATGACATGTTGATTTCTAACGTGATCGCCCTCGACGGCTCGATGCAGCGAGCGCATGCCTGCGATGTGGCGGTCGAGGGAGGGCGCATCGCCGCCGTTTTGCCGGCGGGCTCATGCGGTGGCGACGTAGCAGTAGATGGCAAGGAGAGGCTGGCCCTCATTCCCGGGTTCGTAAACACCCACACGCACGCGGCCATGACGCTCCTTCGGGGGTTAGGAGAAGAAAAGGCCCTCCAAGAGTGGCTCGAAAAGGAGATATGGCCTGTCGAAAGGCGGCTGAAGAGGCGCGACATCTACTTTGGGGCGCTCCTCGCCATGGTCGAGATGGCCTCGTGCGGCGTCACGTGCTTCGGCGACATGTATTTCTTCATGGACGAGGTGGCGCAGGCGGCCATCGAAGTGGGCATGAGGTGCGGCATATGCCAGGGCATCATAGGAGCCGAGGAGAGGACTTTGAAGATCGGCCTCGCCTTGGCTGACGAGTGGAACGGCCGGGGAGGCCTGGTGAGCGTTCAGCTCGGGCCACACGCGCCGTATACGGTCCCCCCAGATATGATGGCCGAGGTGGCCAAAGCAGCGCGGGAGCGCGGCCTCGGCGTACATGTCCATTGGCTTGAGACGGAGTGGGAGCTCGATTACATCGAAAAGGAACTCGGCAGAGACCCGGTATTTTTTTTGAGCGAAGTCGGGCTGCTCGACGTTTCGAGCCTCATTCTGGCGCACGGCGTTTGGTTTCCCCGCGACCGGCTGAGCGAGATCGCAAAAAGTAACGTGGCGGTCGTACACAACCCGAGCAGCAACCTGAAGCTCGGCAGCGGGGTAATGCCACTGCCGGAGATGCTTGAGTGCGGCGTGAACGTGGCGTTGGGAAGCGACGGCGCCGCCAGCAACAATCGCTTGGACGTGTGGGGCGAGATGCGCACCGCGGCCCTCCTCCACAAAGGCATAAAGAGAAATCCCTCATGCGTCACAGCCCTTCAGGTGCTGAACATGGCCACCTTCGAGGGCGCCAAGGCCTTGGGCTTTGCCGATGTGGGGAGGATCTGCGAGGGGTGGCAGGCTGATCTGGTCTTGGTGGATCTCGACCGCCCCCATTACGTCGGGTGGGATCTCGACAGCTTGGCAGGTTACCTCGTGTATGCGGGTTCCTCTGCCGACGTGAAGGCTACGATGGTAGCCGGCAGGTGGATCTATAAGGATGGAGAGTTCCTCGGAGCCGACGCTGAGCGCATTGTAAAAGAGGCGGTTAGGTGCCGCAGGCACCTCGTCGGGCGTTGAGGATACGCTGTAGCGATAGGAGCGTGGCTTTGTAGAGATGGAATGGAAGAGCGGACGAAACTTGAGAGAGGCTTTTATTTCGTTTTTTGAAGAGCGGGGGCACAAGCATTACAAAAGTTTTCCGCTGGTCCCCGATGACCCGACGGTGCTCTTTACCATAGCGGGAATGGTGCCGTTTAAGCCCTATTTTTTGGGCGCGAGGGAGCCCGAGGTCAAAAGGGCCGTCACGGCGCAGAAGTGCCTGAGGACGAACGACATAGACAATGTGGGTAGAACAGGCAGGCATCACACATTCTTCGAGATGTTGGGGAATTTCAGCTTTGGTGATTACTTCAAGGAGCAGGCGATACCGTGGGGATGGGAGTTTTTGACCCGCGTCATAGGTCTCGAAGCCGACCGGATGTACGCCACCATATATCGCGATGACGACGAGGCCTTCGAGATATGGCACAAGTCTGTGGGGCTTCCCGAGGAGCGGATAGTGCGGCTGGGAGAGGACGACAACTTCTGGGCCGTGGGGCCGGTGGGCCCCTGCGGCCCCTGCTCTGAGCTGATATACGACCAGGGGCCGGAGTTCTCCTGCGGCTTGCCCTCCTGCGGCGTGGGTTGCAGCTGCGATAGATACTTAGAGGTGTGGAACCTCGTCTTCATGCAATACGATAGGGACGCAGAAGGTGCCCTCCACCCTCTGCCCAAGAAGAATATAGACACCGGTATGGGGCTCGAGCGGCTCTGCTCCGTTGTCCAGCGGGCCAAAAACGATTTCGGCACGGACCTCTTCAGACCTATCGTTGAGCGCGTTTGCGCCTTGGCCGGCATCCGTTACGGCAGCGACGATCGCCAGGACATGGCCGTCAGGGTGATATCGGACCACATCAGGGCCATGGCCTTTTTGGTCGCCGATAGGGTATTGCCCTCTAACGAGGGCAGGGGATACGTCTTGAGGCGCATAATCCGCCGCTCCATCCGCTACGGCCATCTCATAGGTTTGGAAAGGCCGTTCCTGGCAGATATTTTGCCTGTGGTCATAGATCTGATGGCCGATCCCTACGAGGAGCTGGTGGAGAGCCGATCTACGATAGAGCAGGTCTTGGAATTGGAAGAGCGGCGGTTTGCGCGCACGCTCGAACAGGGCACCGAACTGTTAGAGGCTGAAATTGCCTCTCGCCTCTTGAGGGGAGAAAAACTCCTGCCCGGAGATGTGGCGTTCGTCCTGTACGACACCTACGGCTTCCCACTGGAGCTCACCGAGGAGATATGCAAAGAGAGAGGGCTTTCCGTGGACAGAGAGAGCTTCGCGAAGGAGATGGAAAGGCAGCGCGAACTCGCCCGCGCCGCCGGCAGGCGTCCCTCTGCTCTGAAGGAAAGCGTATATCTCGAACTTTACGGAGATCTCGGCGATACGCCCTTTGAGGGATATACCCTTACTGAGGTTGAAGCCGAGGTTTTAGCCATCGTAAAAGGCGGGGCGCGAACCGATAGCGCGGAACCTGGAGACGAAGTGGAAGTCTTTTTATCTTCGACCCCCTTTTACGCGCAAAGAGGGGGTCAAGTTGGGGATAAAGGGTGGATAACGACCGATGGCGCAAGGCTTAGGGTCGACGATGTGAAGTATGCGGAAGGCGGCCTCGTATCGCACCTCTGCACGGTGGAAGAGGGGCGTGCATCCGTGGGAATAAGGGTTAGGGCCATCGTGGACGAGGAGAGGCGCTGGGCCATCAGGCGGCATCACACCGCGACTCACTTGCTTCACGAGGCTGCCGTAAGGGTCTTGGGGCCTCACGTCCGCCAGGCGGGTTCGCTCGTTACGCCGGAATATCTGCGCCTCGATCTGGCGCACTTTGCGCCCATCTCTAACGATGAGACGAAAAAGATCGAAGAGATCGTGAACGCCGAGATACAGGCCAATGTGCCCCTCCAGGTCTTTCTGACGTCTTTAGAGGACGCCAGGGCCATGGGGGCGAAGGCGCTGTTCGAGGAGAAATACGGAGAAGAGGTGCGCGTGGTGCGCATTCCTGGTTTCTGCGCCGAGCTCTGCGGCGGCACTCATGTGGACGCCACTGGCGACATAGGGCTTTTCAAGATTGTCCGCGAGGAGGGCATAGGGGCCGACGCCAGGCGGATAACGGCTGTGGCCGGAATGCCTGCGTTCAATTGTTTGAGGCAGGCATACGAGGAACTGCGCGGCGCAGCCGAGCGCCTCGGCGCGGATATGTTCGCGGTCTGCGACCAGATCGGATCCCTCCAAGATGAGATAAAATCCCTGCGGCGCGCCCTTGAGGAGGCGAAACTCCAGGCCCTCGCCGCTCGCATCGACGATATCTTGAGCAAGAGGGAAGAGGTAGGAGGTGTCTCTGTCGTAACGGCGGCCTTCGACGGCGCGGATGTGGGGCTTTTGAGGGAATTGGGCGACCGCGTTAAGTCCAAGCAGCCCCGCTCGCTCGTGGTTTTGGCGAGCCGTGACGGAGCGCGTGCTCAACTCGTCATCATGGCCGACGAGGCTGCCGTAAGAGCTGGCGTTCACGCCGGCAAGCTGGCGAAGGAAGTGGCCTCCCTTGCGGGCGGCGGAGGAGGCGGCAAGGCACAGATGGCTCAAGTCGGCGGAATAGACCCGTCGAAGGTGGAAGAGGCGCTAAGCGGCGTACCTGAGATATTGAGGAGGATGTTGAGCTCGTAATGCCCAGGATCATGGGTTTGGATGTGGGCGAAGTGCGCATAGGAGTGGCTGTGAGCGATCCCCTGGGTTTTTTCGCCCAGGGGATCGCGGTGTTGTCGAGGCGTTCGGAGTGGCTCGAAAGGCTTGCCGAGCTCGTCGAGCTCTACGACGTTTCGAAAATAGTGGTCGGCCTGCCGGTGAGGACAAGCGGGCTCGAGGGGGTCGAGGCGCGCCGCATGCGCAGGGTCGTAAAACTCCTTAGGTCGCGCTTTCCTGAGCTTGAAGTCGAGGTGTGGGACGAGCGCTTTACGACGACCATTGCGGAACGGTCTCTCCTCGAGGGGGACGTTTCGAGGCTCGATAGGCGCAAGAAGATCGATAAAGTGGCGGCCAGCGTGATGTTGCAGAGCTTCCTCGACGCCAAGCGGGAGGGCCTTTGATGCGCGAGGTCGCCCTTTTTAGGGAGGGGTCGATGAAAAAGCGCTCGATCGTGGCAATCATCGGGCCCACCGCCGTGGGAAAGACCGAGGCGAGTCTCGAACTGGCCCAGCGGCTCGGATGCGAGATCGTCTCGGTGGATTCGCGCCAGGTGTATCGCTACCTCGACATCGGCACGGACAAGGTCTCTCTCGAAGTCCGCAAGGTCATACCCCATCATCTCATCGACGTGGTAGATCCTGACCAGATCTTTTCTGCAGCCGACTTCGTGAGCCTGGCCGGAAGCGCCATCGAAGATATACGGTCGAGAGGGCGCTATCCGCTCCTCGTAGGGGGGACGCCCTTTTACTACAAGGCCCTGATAGACGGCATCCTGACGTCCCAGTTGCCCAAAGACTTGAAATTGAGAGAGGAGCTCGAAAGCAGGGCTAAGGAAGAGGGGAGGTCCTCTCTGCATGAGGAGCTCGCCCGAATAGACCCGGAAACGGCCTCTAAGCTTCACCCTAACGACCTAAGGAGGGTCACGAGGGCGCTTGAGATATATCTCCTCACCGGGCGCACCGCTTCGTGGTGGCGCAAAGAAGGGCGTCGCATGGGCGGGCTTTACGACGTCCTTTACTTGGGGCTTTACAGGCCCAGGGAAGACCTCTACAGCCGCATAGAAAACCGCATAAAGAGGCAGTTCGCCTCCGGTTTCGTCGAGGAGGTGGCATACCTACTCTCGAAGGGATACGGGGAGGAGCTGCCGGCCATGCAGGGCTTCGGCTACAGAGAGCTGGTGGCATATCACAAGGGGCACATCACGCTCGAAGAGGCTGCGAGGCTCGACGCCAAGTCGACCAAGGCCTTTGCGAGGAGACAGATGACGTGGTTTAAGAACTTTTCTCACGTTATATGGTATGATATTTCCTGTATTTCTAATCGCGCGTTGTTGAGCGATATGGAGGGGCATATGCGCCGCGCTTTCGAGGGTTGGATTTTATGATCGTGATCCTGGCTGACCCGACAGGCCTTTGTTTCGGGGTCAAGAGGGCCATAGGGGAGCTCGAACGCTCCATCAGCTCTAAGGGCAAGGTTTACGCCTTGGGGAGTCCCATTCACAATCCGCAAGAGGTGAAGCGCCTGGAAAGGATGGGCCTCGTGGTAGTTAATTCCCCGCAGGAGATCCCCCACGGGGGCACGGCTTTCATAAGGGCTCATGGCGCCACTCCGCAGGCCATCGAAGAGCTGCGCCGCCGAGGCTGTGAAATAGTGGACGGCACGTGTCCGTTCGTGCGCAACGTCCAGGAGAAGGTCGCTTTCCTCTCGAAGGAGGGGTATGCGGTCGTCATAGTGGGCGACCCCGATCACCCCGAAGTCCAAGGCATAAGGGGATACGCCGTGGGCAACTCCTTCGTGGTGAGCGACCCTTCGCAAGTCGACCTCGTCCCCTCCTGTGCTGCCCTCGGTGTGGTAGCTCAGACCACCCAGAAGGAGGACATCCTGGCGGCGGTAAGCGCTTCCTTGGTGCCGAAGGCCAAGGAGTTGCGATTATACAATACAATTTGCAGTGCGACGCTTTCCAGGCAAGAAGCGGTGAGGCGCCTTGCCGGCAAAGCCGATGGCATCATAGTCATAGGCGGCCGCAACAGCGCCAATACCGGCAAGCTGGTGAGCATCGCAAAATCTACGGGAGTCGGCGTTCAATGGGTCGAGAGCGCCGATGAGTTAGATTGGGGGGGATTGGAAGGCAAGGAGAAGATAGGCATAGCCGCTGGGGCAAGCACCCCGGATTGGCTGATAGAAGATCTGGTATCGAGGTTGAGACGGCGGTCGATGGGGGGATAAGAGGTAATGTTTGAGGAGCCTGAAAAAGGGCAGATGGATGAAAAAGAGGGAATAGATACGCCGCTTTCCGTCGAAGGGACAGAAAGCGAGCAGGTAGAAAGCGGTGCCGAAGCGGTCAAGGTGCAGGCTGCTGAGCAGGAAGCGGCGGCGCCCGAAACCTCAAACCGCGTCGAAGCGGCGAGGAGAAGCGGCGAGAGCATGGAGCACATGCTTGAAGATTATGAGGTCGGCAACATCTTCAGAGGCAAGGCTGTGGAAGGCAAGATCGTCAACGCCAACGATGACGGATGGTTGGTGGACATAAATTACAAGTGCGAGGGTTTCTTGCCTAAAAATGAGTGGACTCATCGCGTTTTGGTGGATAAAGCTGACCTTCCGCAGGTAGGGGACACGGTGCGAGTGCAGGTTACGAAGATCGTTCGAGGCGAGGAGACCCAAGTGTTCTTGAGTCGCTGGCGCCTCGAGTTCGACGAGCGGTGGAGAGCCTTGGAAGAGGCCGTGAAGGCCAACGGCGTCATCCAGGTCGTAGGCCTGAGGAAGGTAAAGGGCGGGATCATCGTAGATGCTTTCGGCATCGAAGGGTTCATCCCCATATCCCACCTGGCCGAGGAGGGAAGGTTCTTAAACCAGGCGAAATTTATCGGAGAGCCCTTCGAGGTGAAGGTCCTCGAGATGGACAAGCGCAAGAGGCGCCTCGTATTGTCAAGGAGGATCCTCTTGGAAGAGGAAGCGGCCAAAAAGCGCGAGGAGTTTTACAACTCCGTATCCATAGGCGACATACTCGAGGGAACCGTGAGCAGCATAACCTCGTTCGGCGCCTTCGTGAACTTGGGAGCCATCGAAGGCCTGGTGCACGTCAGCGAGCTTTCTTGGAGGCGCAGCGCGAGACCTCGCGATGTGGTCAAAAAGGGAGAGCGCGTCTCCGTCAAACTCATAGGGTTGGACAAGGAGAGCGGCCGCGTATCGCTCAGCATCAAGCAGGCCCAACCGGACCCGTGGGATATGGCGGTCGAGCGCTGGAAGGTCGGCGATCGCGTTGTGGGCAATGTCACCAACCTTACGGACTTCGGCGCTTTCGTGGAGATCGAACCCGGCGTAGAAGGGCTGATTCATATAAGCGATTTGAGTTGGTCGCGGATCAAGCACCCCAGGGATGTCTTGAGGAAGAACCAGCAGGTCGAGGCGCAGATCCTCGAGATCGACCCGTCGCGAAAGCGCATCAGCCTCGGTTATAAGCAGCTTCACGACCCGTGGCTCGGCGTCGAGGAGCGATATCACAAGGGCGACGATGTGACAGTGAAAGTCGTGAGGCTCGTCGAATTCGGCGCCTTCGCTCAGCTCGAGGAGGGCGTTGAGGGGTTGATCCATGTCTCTCAGATCGCCAGACGCCCTGTGAACAAGCCCAGCGACGTCTTGAGCGAGGGAGAGGAAGTGACGGCTCGAATCCTCGACGTCAATCCCAAGGAGCGCAGGATCAGGCTCAGCATTAAGGCTACTCAGGAAGAAGAGGAGCGGAAGAACAGGCGGGGTCGAGGCGAAGAGCGAAGGAACCGCGAGGCCAAGGCGGAAGGGCCGGAGTTTCAGAACGACGAACCATCCGTCACGATCGGCGAGCTTATAAAAGGCCAACTGTCCGAATAGGGTGTATAATATAAAAGGATTTCATATACAGATAGACGCCCCCGCACGCGGGGGCGTCGGGACTTGCACTTTATGGGGGGTTGGCTTGTTTGGCGGTGCGCGAGATTCTCACCTATCCCGATTCGCGCCTAAGGGCGAGGAATGCGCCGGTCGAGGATTTTTCCGAAGAACTGCGCTCGTTGGTAAGGGACCTTTTCGAGACCACTTATTCATATGACGGAGTCGGGGTTGCAGCACCTCAAGTTGGAGTGAATCGCAAACTCGCCGTGGTGGCTTGGGAGGACAAGAAATTGGTCCTGGCCAATCCGCGGATCCTGCTTCAAGAGGGCGAGGAAGAGAGAGAAGAGGGGTGTCTCAGTTTCCCCGGGATATTTGAAAACATAAAGCGTCCCCAGAAAGTTACCGTCGAGGCCATGGACGAAGAGGGCAAGCTCTATACCATCGAAGCTGAGGGCTTCCTGGCGAGGGCGTTGCTCCACGAGATCGACCATCTCGAAGGAAAGCTTTTCATAGATCACCTTTCTCCGATGAAAAGGCAACTCGTGAAGAAAAAGATGAAGCGCCAGCGAAGGGACGAATGATATATTGCGTCTGTGGTTTATGGGTTCAGGGAGATTTGCTGCGAGGTGTTTCCTCGAGCTTTCCGCCTTTTTGCACTTCGAGGTCGTGGTAGTGCCGCCTCCCAAACCCGCCGGAAGGGGGCTGAAGGAATCGCTGTCGCCTCTGGAGGAAGTGGCGAAAGCCGGTTACTGGCCGTTGATACGGGCGCGCGACGTAAACCGTGAACCGATTCTCCTCGATATGGCTCAAAAAGAGCCACCGGATGTAATAGTAGTTGTAGATTTCGGTCAGAGGATAAAGGAACCCATCTTGTCTGCGCCCGCCTTTGGGTGCATCAATATCCATCCTTCGCTTTTACCCGCCTACCGCGGAGCAGCTCCAATACAGAGAGCCATAATAGATGGCAAAGAAGAGACAGGCGTTACCATCTTCAGGTTAGTGAATGCAATGGACGCTGGCCCGATATTGGCCCAGCGCCGCTACCCCATATCGCCGGATGAGACCGCGGGCCAGCTCTGCGAGGCCTTGGCCTGCGAGGGGAGTCGCCTCTTGCTCGAAGTCTTAGAGGGCTTGTCTAAAGGGTCGATAAGGGAGGAGCCTCAGGACGAATCCGAGGCTACCCATGCTCCTAAGATCGCCAAGGAGGAGGCCCTCATACGATGGGATGAATCCTCAAAGCGCGTTCACAACCTGGTGAGGGCTCTTAATCCTACTCCCGGCGCCTTCACCTTCGCACATGGAAAAATATTGAAAATCTGGCGCACCTCTCTCGCGGACGGCATTTGTGGCAAGCCCGGCGAGATCGTAAAGATTGAGGAAGGGCGACCGGTCGTGGCCTGCGGCGAAGGCGGCGTCGTGTTGCTCGAAGTGCAGCAGGAGGGGAAAGCGCCTCGAGATGCTGCATCGTGGTGGCGCGGTGCCAGGCTGAAGGAAGGGGATGTCTTGGGATGAGCTCAACCTTCAAGGATCGCTTCAAGAGTTTTCCTTGGGGGAAAGCTGTAGCGGTAACGGGAGCCTTGGGGGCTGGCAAGACCGAGTGGGCGCTCAATTTGTCCATGGCCTTTTTGGCCCTCGGAGAGAGCGTAACCTTGGCCGACGTGGATATCTTGAACCCTTATTTTACAGTGAGGAGCCTCTCAAACCTACCGCTCTCCGAAGGGCTTTCCGTAGTCTGTACGGCAGGCGAAGCGAGATGGAGCGACTTGCCTCTCGTTCCGCCAGCCGTAGGCAGGGCCTTGTTGAAAGAAGGCGAACGGGTCTGCATCGACGTCGGAGGGGGCGAAAGAGGAGCTGTCGCCCTCGCGCAGATCGCGCCTCTTATGGACCAGGTCGGCTATACGCTGCTATATGTGGTGAACCCCTATCAGCCAAGCACGGCAAGTCCGGATGGAGTGCAGAGGCTGCTGCAGGGGCTCGAACGTGCCTCTAAGACGAAGGCCACCGCCCTCGTCGCCAATCCTCATCTGATGGAAGCTACTACGCCCGATGCGGTGGTGGCCGGATACGAAAAGGTGAATGCTTTTTCACAAATCTTGGGGATCCCCATACTTTTTGTCGGAGTCTCTTCTGCGCTTTATGATGAAGTGGCAGCCGTATTCGATGACACAGAGGCGATGTTATGGCCTATCGAGCGGAGGGTTTTAATGCCTTGGGAAAAGAGGTGAAGCTGAATGCCGAAAGGGCGCGTAGTGATCGATGAAGAGCTGTGCAAAAGCTGTGGTCTGTGCGTTGCGGCCTGTCCCACCAAGGTGCTTTCCATATCCGACAAGGTCAACAGCAAGGGATATAGACCTGCGACGCAGGCAAAAGAGGGGTGTATAGCCTGCAAGATGTGCGCCACTACCTGTCCGGATGTGGCTATCACCGTCTACCGCATCGATGAATAACCTGTGGAGGTGAAAAGAAGATGGGCGAGCGTGTACTGATGAAGGGCAATGAGGCCCTTGCAGAGGCGGCCATCCAAGCCGGATGCAGATATTTCTTCGGCTACCCCATAACGCCTCAGAATGAAATCCCCGAATATATGTCGCGCAGGCTCCCCGAGGTCGGTGGGGTCTACCTTCAATCCGAAAGCGAGGTCGCCACGATAAACATGCTCTTCGGCGCTGCCGGGGCTGGGGTCAGAGTGATGACGTCCTCCTCGAGCCCTGGGATTTCGCTCATGTCTGAAGGGATCAGCTATATAGCAGGGGCTGAGCTCCCCTGCGTGATCATGAATGTGATGCGCGCTGGACCTGGGCTCGGCGGCATTCTACCCGGTCAGGCCGATTATCTTCAGGCCACGCGGGGCGGCGGTCACGGCGACTACCGCCTGCTGGTTTTGACGCCGGGGACATTACAAGAGGCAATAGACCTCGTCATGAAGGCCTTCGACCTCGCCGATTTATACCGCAACCCTGTCATGGTATTGGTGGACGGGTTTATGGGCCAGATGATGGAGGCGGTGGAGTTCAAGGCGCCCGAGAAGCTCGAGCTTCCCGATAAGAAAGAGTGGGCTGTCGGATACAGGAAAGAGCGCGGCGGGCGAACCATCGTTAAGACGCTATCCCTTGAGCCCGATCCTTTGGAGGAACATAACCGTCGCCTTCAGGAGAAATACCGCAGAATCGAGAAGAATGAAGTTAGGCACGAGAGCTACATGATGGACGACGACGTGGAGCTCGTCATGGTCGCCTACGGCACCACCAGCAGGATAGTGCGCTCATCGCTAAAAGCCTTGCGCGCTGAAGGGATAAAGGCCGGCATGATCCGCCCGATTACGGCGTGGCCATTTCCCTATGAGCCGTTCAAAAAACTCCCCCCGAGCGCAAAGTCCGTCTTGGCGGTGGAGATGAGTTGCGGCCAGATGGTCGAAGACGTGAAACTCGGCGTGGCGGAGCGCTTCCCCGTCCACTTTTACGGTCGCTGCGGGGGCAATGCCCCTTCGGTCGAAGAAGTCGTCCAAGCGGCCAAAGAGATCCTGGGGCGTTGAAGGAGGGAATGCTGCGATGAAAGAAGTCTTGATAGCCGAGCGTCCGAAGTCTATGTATAAGGTGTCTACCCACTATTGCCCCGGCTGCACGCACGGCATAGCTCATCGTCTGATAGCCGAGGTGGTAGATGAGCTTGGCATCCAGGACAGGGCGGTAGGGGTTGCGCCTGTCGGGTGCTCTGTGCTCATCTATAACTACATAGATCTGGATTGGTACGAGGCCGCCCACGGCCGGGCTCCGGCCGTGGCCACGGCGTGCAAGAGAGCTCGCCCCGACCTCACGGTCTTCACGTATCAGGGCGACGGGGATTTGGCGTCCATAGGCATGGCGGAGATCGTGCACGCAGCCAATAGAGGGGAGCGCATCAGCGTTATATTTATCAACAACGCCATCTATGGAATGACGGGGGGACAGATGGCCCCCACGACATTGCTCTCCCAGCGGACCAGCACGACCCCCTATGGCCGTGATCCAAAGGCGAGCGGCTATCCCATACGCGTGGCCGAGATGCTCTCGACGTTGGCCGCGCCCGGCTACATAGCCCGCGTATCCGTCGTCAAGCCGAAATACATCATCAAGGCGAAAGAGGCCATAAAGAAGGCATTCCTGACGCAGATCGAAGACAAGGGGTTTTCTCTCGTGGAAATACTCTCCACGTGTCCGACGAACTGGGGGGTGTCTCCCGTTGCGGCCACAAATTGGGTCGAAGAGCAGATGATACCGGTCTTTCCGTTGAAGGAATTCAAGGTTCCTGAATAGGAGGTGAAGGCTCATGGGCGATTTTACCCGCACTCTCATAGCGGCAGGTTTTGGAGGGCAGGGCGTGTTGATGTTGGGGCAGCTGGTGGCTCATGCCGCCATGCGCGATGGGCACAACGTAGCCTGGATACCTTCTTATGGTCCGGAGATGCGAGGCGGCACTGCCAACTGTTGCGTCATAGTGAGCGACGAGGAGATCGGCTCTCCCTTGGTGAGCATTGCTGACATATTGGTGGCCATGAATAAGCCGTCCGTTTTGAAATTCGAGCCGAAGCTGAAGAGCAACGGGATTCTGTTATACGACGAAGATTTAGCAAGCTATGAAGGCGCAAGGAGCGATGTGACAGTGGTTCCCGTGCCGGCGAGCAGCATTGCAAGGGAATTGGGAGACGCCCGCATCGCGAACATCGTGGTATTGGGGGTTTTGGCTGAACTTTCCGACATAGCTACCGTCGAATCGTGCGAAATCGTCGTCAGAGAGGTCTTGGGGAAGAAAAAAGCTGCGTTGGCAGAATTGAACTTGCGGGCCTTCGCACGCGGCAGAGAGCTCGCCAAGGAGGTATACGTCGGGTAGATGGACACGTCTGAGAAGGGATGCGCCTCGCGCTTGGCATACGACGGCAAGATCGTCCGCGTGCGCATCGATCATGTGGAACTGCCCAACGGCTCGATGACATACCGCGAGGTCGTAGAGCACGCGACTGCCGTGGCTATCGCTGCGGAGACCGAAGACGGGAAGATCTTGCTCATACGCCAATTTCGTTATCCCGTGGGCAGAGAGATCATAGAGGTGCCTGCCGGCATTGTGGAAGACGAGGAGGACCTGGTCGCCGCCGCCAAAAGAGAATTAAGGGAGGAGACCGGTTTCGACGCGAGGGAGATCCGCGAGATCTATCGCTTCTTCACGTCGCCGGGTTTTTCAAACGAACTCATCGTCCTCTATCATGCCAAAGACATCTTCCCCTCGTTCCTTCCTGGAGACGACGACGAGTTCATAAACCTGATGCCCACGAGCAAGGAAGAGTGCCTCAGGTTGATCGAAAGTGGCGCTATAGAGGACGCCAAGACGCTGGTCGCCCTTCTGATGCTTTTGCGTTGACCCTTGAGGAGGCGGGGTCGTTGGAGGCCTGGCTGATCGACTCTTTTTTAAGCTATCTGCGCTTCGAGCTCGGTTGCAGCGAGAACACGGCGAGATCCTATGCGTCGGACCTCGCCAAGTGGGCCGCCTTTTGTTCGCAGAACGACATTTCCCCCGTCCCTCCTACTCAGGATGGGGTTGTGCGTTTTTTGAGATCTTTGGCTGAGGATGGCATTAGCAGGGCCTCTATCCAACGCGCTGCCGCAGCCATTCGGTCGTTTATGCGCTATCTGGTGGCAGAGGGGTTGGCGGATGGCGGAGAACGACTTCCTCCTCTGCCCGCCAAGGGAAAGATCCTCCCCCAGATATTGAGCGAAGGGGAAATAGAAAGGATCTTGGCCTCCTGCGACGGCAAGCGCGATATAGACATCAGGGATCGGGCAATCATGGAATGCGCCTATGGATGCGGCCTGAGGGCGAGCGAAGTGTGTGGGCTTGAGCTTTCGAGCCTTGACTGGGGCAATGAAGCGATCCGCGTGCGTGGGAAAGGCAACAAGGAGAGGTTGGTCCCCTTTTTGGGAAGCGTTCGTCGCAGCGTAGAGCGCTATTTGAAGGAAAGCCGCCCGCATTTGGACAAAGGGCGGTGCGAGAAGCTGTTTCTTTCGCGGAGCGGCAAACCTCTCTCAAGGGAAGACCTGTGGCGCATAGTGAGGAGGAGGGGGAAGATGGCCGGCATTTCGTCCTCCCGCCTCCATCCCCACGTCTTGCGTCACTCCTTCGCCACTCACCTTTTGAGGAGAGGACTGGACTTGCGAACTCTGCAGGAACTCTTGGGGCACTCCACCATAGCGACGACAGAGCGCTATACCCATTTCGACCTCGAACTTCGCGATGTATACGACAACTGCCACCCCAGGGCGTGAGGCGTGAGATGCTGAGCGCGGTATTTTAGAAGTGATAGCTTGAAGAGGTGAATGTCGTGGAGGTAAAACTACGCGTAGAAGAGGCGTTAGAATACGTCAAGAAAAACGTCGCCGCCGTACCAGAAGCCGCGGTCGTGTTGGGCTCCGGCTTAGGAAAGGTGGCTGAAGAAATGCACGATGCCGTCGTAATTCCTTATGAGGAAATACCGCACTGGCCGCGCTCCACAGCCCCGGGGCATGCCGGCAGGCTCGTGATAGGTCTCCTCGGAGGTAAGTTGGTGGCGCTCATGCAGGGGCGCGCCCATTATTACGAAGGCTATTCGATGGAAGAGGTCACCTTCCCCGTGCGCGCCTTCGGCAGATGGGGCATCCCCGTTTATATAGCTACAAACGCCTCTGGAGGCATACATTACGGCCTTCGCCCCGGCGATTTGGTCTTGGTGTGCGACCACATAAACTTTATGGGGGCAAATCCGCTGCGCGGCCCCAACGTGGAAGAGTGGGGACCGCGCTTCCCAGACATGACTTATGCTTATGACCAGCGCCTCTTGTCTTTGGCCGAGGAGGTGGCTGCGAAAGAGGGTATACTGGTCAAAAGAGGGATATACATAGCCTTTCCTGGCCCTTCTTATGAAACGCCCGCCGAGATACGCATGGCTCGTATCATGGGAGCGGATGTAGTCGGCATGTCCACGGTGCCGGAAGTTATTGTAGCTAACCACATGGGGATGAAGGTCTGCGCCATCTCGTGCGTGGCCAATTACGCCGCCGGCATGGAGGCGAAGCGCCTCACCCATGAGGAGGTTTTAGCTGCGACAGAGGAGGCCTCCCTCAGGATGACCAGGCTTCTGCGAGGCTTGATCGAGGGCCTTTAGGGGAGCAGCTCAGAGGCGCAGCTTTTGAAACTCCATCTCTTCCAAGTCTATCCATAGGAGAGAGGCCCGAAGCGGCGTGCCCACGCCAGTTATTACCTTCACAGCCTCGGCCACCTGAAGGGCGGCTGTAACCGCGGGCGTAAACGACGGATTGCCCAAGACCGTCTCGATGCCCCTGTCGGGGACATCGCCTTTTAGGGCGTCGAATAATGTGGGATCTCCCGGGAATACCGTACCGACTTCGCCTGAAAGGCCGCCTATCGCGCCGTGGACGACCGGTATCCCCAACCTTCTGCAAGCTTCGAACAGGACCTTTCTGGAGCTGTTGTTATCGAGGGCATCAATGGCCAGATTTGCGCCTCCGAGCAGGCGATCGGCGTTTTCTTCGGTGAAGAAGACATTCATAGGTACGACTGTCAGGGCGCTGTTTATCACAGCCAAACGCTCGGCTGCTGCCTGGACTTTCGGCAGGCCGAGGCTTTTTTCGGTGCAGAAAAGCTGCCTGTTCAAATTGTTCTCGGAGAAGCTGTCGCCGTCTATGATCAGGAGCTCTCCGACCCCAACCCGTCCCAAAACTTCAGCTATCCAACCGCCGAGGCCTCCGCAACCGACCACCGCGACGCGCGATCTCAACAGGTCGATCTGCCCGGTTATGCCCAGCGTTCCTATGTTTCGCTCGTATCGTTTGGGAACGATTCCGGCATTGAGCGCTGCGAGCTCCACATCGCGCAAAGGGATCCCTTTTTCTTCGGCTATGGCCTTGCACACATCCAGGCTCACCACTTGACGACCTTTCTCTTTTGTGCATCCTTTTAACAAGGCTTGTGCCAGATCTTCCAAAGCTCATCTCTCCTTCGCTTAAAAAAATAAAAAGGACGGTATAGCTTATGGAACAAGAGACGTACAGACCGCGAGAAAGCGATATCGAGTCCCTTTTTATATCATATATGCCGTGGGTGAGGTCGCTCGCCAGGGCTTTGGCCGGCCGGGATTCGTATCTGCAGGACGACCTCATCCAAGAAGGTCTTATAGCCCTTTATAGGGCCACACAGCACTACGATCCGGAAAGAGGTCCGTTCCCCCCTTTTGCGCGTTCTTGCGTTCGCAATGCCATGATCTCGTTTTTGCGCAAAAACACCCTTCACCGTGCGGAGGAGAGCTTCGACGAGATAGAAGAACTGGCCAAGCCATCGGCATCGGACGACGAACCGCGCGGCGCAGAAAGTCAGGAGATGCTCAAGGAGCTCATCCCGGTGCTTTCGCCCATGGAAACCGCTGCGCTCGATGCTTACTTGCAGACAGGAGGAACGGCGCAGGCAGCCAAGGTGTTGGGGTGGGACGAAAAGCGCGTATATAACGCCCTCCAGCGCGTCCGCAATAAGGTCAAAGCGCTCTTTGTAAGCCGCTGAATCTGGACAAATCGCCTGCAAAAATATTATCATAAGTTGGACTTACGCGGAGGCGGATGCCGGCTGGTGTCGACCCCGGACTTCAAATCCGGTGCGGGGTGGCCAGGGCTGCTCTGGGTGGGTTCGATTCCCACACGCCTCCGCCAACTCGTTGGAGGGACGAATGTGTGTCTTGGGCATTGCATCGTGTAGTTCGTCATCCGGCCGATAGCGCATGGCCTGCCTTTTGGGCCTCTAAGGCCGCGTGCGAGAGGAAGGTCGTGGAGATAGGCTTCGGGAACGGGGATTTTCTCCTGGCGTTGGCGCAAAACGACTCGAAGGCGTGCTTCGTCGGCATTGAGCTTTCCGTCACCTCGGTTACCAAAGCCGCGAGGAAGGCGCTGCAGAGAGGGTTGGATAACGTCGTTTTGGTCATGGGGGATGCGCGCTTCATGCTCAAGGAGGCTTTTCCGCCTGGCACCTTTGACGAAGCCTATATAAACTTTCCCTGCCCGTGGCCCAAGAAGAGGCATGCGAAGTATCGCCTCTCTCACGGCGATTTCCCGGCGGCCATATCCTCGGCGCTCAAGGCGAAAGGGGCGCTTGAGATGACTACCGACTCAAAGCCTTTCGCTGAAGAGTTCGCTCAAGCTATCTCCGCCACGGGCGCGATGGCGGTCGACCTCTTTGAAAAAAATCCGAGACGGGCCGTGCGCACCAAATACGAGGATAAGTGGTTGACTCAGGGAAGGGATATATGTCGCCTCAGGTTCGTCAAGGTCGACGATTTTGCCCTTCCTTCAGAGAGCGAAGGGGGTTTCCATGTGCATCGGATTTTGAGCGTCAAAACGAGTCCGGCCAGGGCAATTTCCGGCACGAGCGGCGGCGAAGGAACGCATAGATACTTCTTCGGCGGGGCGTTCAGCGGCGACGATGGAACGGAGTTGCTTCAGGTTATCACTGTCGATGACGGCTTCGAGCAGAGGTTTTACCTCAGATTTGTGCCCAAGCCTGATGGCGTTCTCGTCAAACTGGATGAGTGTTCTCAAGCATTTAGAACTCCAGCGGCAAAGGCAGCGCTTGCCGCTATTGCGGGGTGAAGATACGGTGCGCGGATGGCCACTCTATCCCATAGGACATGTGGAAAATACAGTTACAGAGAGGATGGACCCCGATCGCTTTATCGGAGTGCAGTCAAAGATAGTGGTGGACGAAGCGTATGTCAAAGGGCTTGAAGGGCTTGAAACCGGCATGGAGCTTTTGGTCCTTTTTGCCTTTCATCTCTCTTCTGGGGCACCGTTGATGGTGCACCCCCGAGGCGACACCAGCAGGAAGAAGCGCGGAGTTTTTGCAACCTGCTCGCCCAATAGGCCCAACGGCATAGGCACGGGCCATTGTAAGCTTTTGGGGCGCGATGGCAACATCTTGGTCGTAGAGGACTTAGAGGCCATAAACGGATCGCCCGTGATAGACATTAAGCCCCTCGACTGCGTGCGTCCGTTGCGAGAGGGGACAAGCGAAGCGCGCACCTCAAGTCGGAGCGTATGAAAGACGTAAGACCTACTACGTCCATCGTGATAGAAGCGATTTTTAACATATTGGGCCCGCTTTCTAATGTTGCCTTTTTAGACCTCTTCGCGGGGACCGGGCGCGTGGCGCTCGAGGCGTGGAGTAGAGGAGCCAGGCCAGTCGTGGCCGTGGAGCTCCTCAGGCGGCGGTGTGAGGCTGTAAAAAGGGCCGGCGTAAAGCCGGAAGAGGGGCTTGTTTTGCTCTTTATGGACGTCCGACGGGCGATTCGGTGGCTGGATAAAAGAGGATATTCCTTCAATGTGATCTTCGCCGATCCGCCTTACGATTCATCTTGGGCTACCGAGACGCTCGAACTGCTCACATCGAAAAGGGGTCTCGTCCGCCCAGGCGGCGTTATAATGTTGGAGAGGTCGAGCAGGGAGATAGTAAACGGCATACCCAAATGCCTTCAACTCGTCGATGAGAGGCGGTACGGCGATACTGTCCTTTCGACGTTTAGGTTCGCCGAGGGGGATTGATTTGGCAAAGGCAGTCTATCCCGGATCTTTTGATCCCATAACGAACGGGCACGTTTATATAGCAGAGAGGGCCGCCTCTCTCTTCGATGAGCTCGTCGTGGCCGTCCTCGTAAACCTGCAAAAGAAGGCCACCTTCAGCGTCGACGAGCGCGCCTCCATGGCACGCGAGGCCCTTATCCATCTGCCCAACGTAAAGGTCAAGGCTTTCGACGGGCTCCTTGTCGACTTCATGCGCCAAGAAAGAAGTCGCGCCATCATCAGGGGGTTGCGAGCCCTTTCGGACTTTGAATATGAATTTCAGCTGGCCCAGATGAATCGCGAGCTCGCCCCGGAGATCGAGACGCTCTTCATAGTGACGGAAGCCAGATATTCATATCTTTCGAGCAGCGTCGTGAAAGAAGTCTTCAGCTTCGGCGGTGCCATCCAGGACATGGTGCCGCCTGGCGTATACAGGCGGCTGCGCGAGAGGTTCCCTCGTTTTTAGCAGCTGTCTCAAGGATCCATGACGGGCGTGCTTCTCGCCTCGCGGCCAGGATCCGGGCTATCGACGAGGAGTTCCCACATTTCAGACGCCCTGCGCTCCAAGGTCAACATCTCGGAGGCGTAGCTGTTTCCGGGAAGCGATGCCCTGCTTATCACGGGGAGCGCGGCCGTTGAGCGCATCTGCCTGAGAAGGGCCCTTCCGCGACCGTCAGCTCCTATAAGCCGTATGTAGGCAGGGCCTAAGCGTTGGTAAGCCCTGTTCGTCCAGTGATTCACCCCGAGGAGGATGTGGATGAGGTGGCGCTGCAATCGCCCCCTCGGGTAGCGCCGGCATGCCAGGCTCGAAATCAGCTCCTCGAAACTGCGACACCTCCACGCCTCCCTCAAGATGCGCTTCTCGAGCCCCTCTTTCATCTCGGCATATCTTTTCAACTCTGATGCCTCTGAGCGAATGATCGCAGTCCGCACCATGCGCCACAACCTATCCCAGGAGTAAAAAAGCCTTCCTTCGGCGGCGCACCGGCGCAGGATGGCCATGGTCGACGGAGGGACCGAATCGGAAACCTCGTCCCAATTGCCATCCCATAGCGAGCGCCTTACGGCTGTAGCGCTGGCTGTGGGTCCGGGTTTAATATCGTGGTAAGGGGCTCCGATGCGCTCAACGGGGACAATTTCAATGGGGTAGCCCTTTTCCCTCATCCTTTTCATGTATGCGATGGCCAGAATGTTGTTCGGTTGAGACATCACGGCGAATGCGCCGGGGAGGAACGAGTCCACAGCGCGAGCTTGAGATTCCACGAAGGAACGGCCTTGAGATAGCATTTGACGCAATGCGTCCTTGAATGCCTGCGTCTCGTGAGTTAGAATATCTACGATCGCTTCAACTTTTGGATCTTTTGCGTTTTCCATCCCGAACGCTAAGTGGGAGACGATGCCTGTGGAAGCCAAGATGTCTATTGCTCCTGCCGCGAAGACGCCTGCATTATGGCAGGAAAAGGCTGTGGGCAACTCCAAGACGAGATTAGCTCCAGAGGCGAGAGCCATGCGCGCTCGTTCCCACTTGTCTGCTATAGCCGGTTCGCCCCGCTGGACGAAGTGCGAAGAAAGCACTATGACTACCGCGTCCGCTTTTACGATCTCCCTTGCTCGGGAGAGATGAAAGGCATGGCCGTTATGGAGGGGATTGTATTCCGCCACGATTCCTACCACGCGAGGGAGGTTCATTCGGACTCCTCCTCTTCGATGAGTTCTGTGACAGGAAACATTGTACCCTCCTTTGAGAATAACAAAAAGCTGGGAGGTCGTATCTCATGAAGGTGTTGGTATTGAATTGCGGAAGTTCTTCCATCAAATATCAGGTCTTCGACATGCGGACAGAAGGGGTGTTGGCGAAGGGGCTCATCGAGCGCGTAGGCATAGAGGGGTCCAGGATCAAACATCAGAACATGAGGGCGGAGGAACTCAAGCAGGATGTGAGCGTGCCAAACCATAAAGTCGGGGTCAAACTGCTGTTGGACCTGCTTGTTGACGAGACACATGGCGTGCTGAAGAGTCTGGACGAGATCGTAGCCGTAGGACATCGCGTCGTCCACGGTGGAGAGGCCTTTGCGAGGTCGGTGATCGTGAACAAGGAGGTTTTGGACGCTGTGGAGGATTGCGTGCCTTTGGCACCCCTTCATAACCCGGCCAACCTCATGGGGATAAGGGCTATGATGGAAATTCTGCCGAAAGTTCCGCAGGTGGCAGTTTTCGATACGGCATTCCATCAAACGATGCCGCCTCACGCCTATATGTTCGGTCTGCCTTATCGCTACTACAAGGAGCATAAGGTGCGACGTTACGGCTTCCATGGTACCAGCCATTATTATGTGGCCAACAGGGCTGCCGAGATGCTCGGACGACCGTTGGAGGATTTGAAGATCGTCACGTGTCATTTGGGCAATGGCAGTTCTCTGACGGCTGTTGACGGAGGCAAGTCGATAGATACCTCTTTGGGCTTCGGCACCGTCCCGGGTGTCATTATGGGGACGAGGTCCGGCGATTTGGACCCGACTGCGATCCTGCACCTCATGGAGCAGGAAGGGCTTGACCCTAAAGCCATGAGCCACATCCTTCACAAAGAGAGCGGTCTCTTGGGCCTCACCGGCATAAGCAGCGACTTGAGAGACGTGGAGGCGGCGGCCGAGTCCAAAAACGAGCGAGCCATCTTGGCCATTGAGATGTTAGCTTACGGAGTGCGGAAATATATAGGGGCCTATGCTGCGGCGATGGGCGGGCTCGATGCGATCGTCTTCACGGCCGGTATAGGCGAAAACTCGGATGTTATACGCGCCAAGGCGTGCGAGGGCTTGGCCTTTTTGGGTGCCGAGCTGGATTCTGAGAAAAACAAGGTGCGCGGAAAGGAAGCCTTTATCAGCACCGACGATTCAAAGGTGGCCATTTTGGTGGTTCCCACAAATGAAGAACTGGTGATCGCTCGCGACACCTGGGCTTTGGTCTCCGACGCCGTTCGATAAATGCCGTTTGTAAACGGGGGATCCGGTCACGATTTGTGGCATAGGCGTTGACATCTGTTCTGTTTCCCGCATTGAGAGGGCGATGGCAAGAGATGTTTTCATTAAAAAAGCCTTCGTAGATGAGGAGATCGAGTACGCTCACCGTAGTTACCGTCCTGCCGTGCATCTTGCGTCGGCCTTCGCGGCGCGCGAGGCGCTTGCCAAAGCCTCAGGCTTGGGCCTTGCCAAGATGGGGCTTCACGAGGCTTGGGTGAGGAGGGATGAGGCAGGTAGTCCTCATATTTGCCTTTCGCCCGCTCTCGAAGAGGAGTTCTCCAAAAAGGGGATTCGTAAGATTTGGTTGAGCATAAGTCACGAGGGCGATTTTGCCGTTGCTGTGGTGGTATTGGAGGATTAGGCGCATGATCAAGCTCTATAGCGCTGAAGCGGCGAGGGCCTGTGACGAGCAGGCCGCAAGTCGCCTCGGTTTTTCTGGTGCGGTGATGATGGAAAATGCCGGAAGGAACGCGACGGATGTGCTTTTGGATAAATTCCCCGGTATCGACGAGGCGTGCATTCTGGCTGGACCCGGAAATAACGGCGGCGATGGATTCGTAATCGCGCGCCACCTCCTCATTCGGGGCATACATCCTACCGTTATCTTAGCTTTCCCCAAAGAGCGGTGCAAAGGCGATGCGGCGCTGAATCTCACCGTGGCAAGGCGATGCGGAATTCCGATTTTATCCTCTCGCGAGATGTCCGATGAAGAGATAGGCGAGATCGTGTCCAAGTCAGATCTTGTAGTTGACGCCCTGTTAGGCACGGGAAGTTCCGGACCTCCGAGGGGCGAAGTGGGGCGATTGATACGTCTGTCATCCAAAGCCAGGCGCGTAGCTGCCGTGGACATACCGAGCGGCATAGACGCATCAACTGGGGCTGTGATGGCCGAGGCGGTGCGGGCAGATCTCACGGTTACCATGCTAATTCCAAAGGTGGGGCTTTTCGTGATGCCGGGGGCGGATTACGCAGGCGAGGTGGCAGTGGTAGATATAGGTGTTCCGCTCGAATCCTTGTCACTGCCGGCTGCCGAGGTCAATGCTATAGAAAGGTTCGATATTGCGCGCATGCTTCCTCCTCGCCCTATGGGTATGCATAAGGGAGACAGGGGTTGTGTGGCGATAGTCGGCGGTTCATCCGTCTATAAGGGTGCTCCGTTGTTGGCCGCGCTGGGCGCTCTCAGGGGCGGAGCGGGGATAGTATTGTCGGTGCTCCCGGAGGAAATTTCTACGCCGCTGGCTGTCGCGCTACCGGAAGCCATCATCTTGCCTGCGCCGTCTCGTGAGGGCGGCTTGGTTCAAGAGGCATGGGACAGCGTTATAGTTCCGTGGTCTAAGAGGATAGACGCTTTAGTCATAGGCCCCGGCATAGGACGCGGTGAGGGCGCGATGGCCTTGGTGAGGCGCATCTGGGATGAATGGAGAGGCCCGATGGTGGTCGATGCAGATGCTCTGTATTGCTTAAGTCAAGCTGAAGAGCTATGTCGCAGAGACAATGTGATACTTACGCCTCATGAGGGCGAGGCTGCGAGATTGTTGGATAGCGATGCGTCATCCGTTGGGAATGCCCGCCTCGCTGCGGTCAGAGCGCTCGCCGAGCGATACGGGCCTGCGCTGTTGAAGGGACCTCGAACGCTGATCTGCGATGGCCGGCAGACGGCGGTGATCTTAGAAGGGCATCAGGCGCTATCCGTTCCGGGGTCCGGCGACGTGTTGAGCGGTCTGGTCGGCGCCTTCATGGCAATGAGGCTTTCTCCTTATGAAGCCGGCGTCGTCGGGGCTCACATCCACGGCAGGGTCGGAAGTATTTTGTACGAAGAGGGCGGATTCGACGGCCACCTGGCCAGGGAGATAGCTGGCCATATCCCCCAGGCCATTGAGGAGCTGCGCTGTGTATAAGCGTAGGCACAAGATCGATTGGGATGAGGAATTTAAAAAAACTGCCCGCAGCCATTTGAGGGGCGTCAAGGCTACAGCTGTGGCGTTTGTGGCTGTGATCCTGTTTTTGGCTGCTGTAAAAGTTACCCATAGAGAGCTTCCCATGGACGGGGTTTTTTTGGCGCTGGGCGGGCTCGCTGCCGGCACGTTCATACTCATTTTGTTGGGCAGAAGGAGCAGCAAATGATGGCGATAGCCTCTGAAGAGACGACGACTTTCCGATTCATTTCACGCTCCGAGGGCGAGACAGTTTTTATAGGCACATGCATCGGCGCAGCGCTGCATCCCGGATTGGCGGTGTTATTGGAGGGAGAGCTCGGCACGGGCAAAACGACGCTGGTCCGTGGCATCGCGGAGAGCCTCGGGATTTCGGGCGTGCGGAGCCCGTCTTTTACAATAATAAACGAATACGAAGGCAGAGAACGCGTGGCCCACGTCGATCTTTTCCGCCTGAGCGCGGATGAAGTGGAAATGCTCGGGCTGGAGGAATATCTCGACAGAGGGTACATTTTACTCGTGGAATGGCCCATACCTGTTCTGAGGGAAGGCCTCTCAGAGTATTGGAATGTGACGATCGATTTTCTCCCACGAGAGGGCGAGTGCGCGAGGGGAATATCGATATGCGCCTGTGGCGAGAGGGCCCGTGAAGCCCTAAAAGACGCTTGCGAGCGCCTTTACAAGGCGACGAAACGATAATGGCGTTAGTGCTTGGCATAGATTGTTCTACTTTATGGACTTGCGTGGGCTGCATTCAGGATGGCTGCCTTTTGGGCGAGATCAATGTGAATCTGGGCAGGAAAGAGGCTTCCTCCCTTCCGTTACTCGTTCAAGATCTCTTGAGATCAGTCGATAAGTGCTCCTTAGATATAGATTTAATATCCGTCACGACCGGCCCTGGATATTTCACGGGTCTCAGGGTCGGCGTATCCTACGCTTGTGCGCTGGCGGAGGGGTTGGGCGTCTCCGTTGTCCCGATCTCGTCACTCGAGGCTATGGTCTTTGATCTTTTGGAGGAAGGAAGCCTCGTAGTTCCGGTAATTTGGGCCAGGGGGAAATATGTGTACGCCGCGGCTTACACATTGAAGGAAGGAGAGGCGGAGGTTATTATGTCTCCTGCCTCTCTATTGTTTGATACATTAGAAAAAAACGTGAAAAATATTAATTGTAGTAAAAGAGTCATATGGGTAGGAGATGATTTAGCGAGGTTCCCAGCGCCTGCAATTGGAGAGCGCCTCTTAAATCGTCACGGGTGCAGGGGGAGTAATGTGGCGTTGATAGGGGAGAAGAGGCGAAGTCTTGCGCTTTCTCCTGACGCTGTGCGTATCTTTTACTTGAGAGAACCTCAGATTGGACCGACGAAAGAGTAGTGGCAATTATCGGTATTTATTGAAAAGTTTGCCAAAATTTTATACAAGATCTATCATTGCCGCTTGATTTATACATTATCCCGTGGCATAATGTTGAAGATTGTGATTACATGGGCAAATCTGGCGAGGGGGGAGATGGAAAGCGTGGCGAGGAAGTTTTCTGTGACCATCAATACTGCCTGGTGCAAGGGGTGTGGCCTCTGTGTTGCGATCTGCCCCAAGTCTGTCTTGGAGCTTAATGAGCACATCAAGGCAGAGCCAGTGCGAATGGAAGATTGCATAGGATGTCACCAGTGTGACTATTCGTGTCCGGACCTGGCCATCACGGTGACAAAAGAGGGGAGCGATTGACATATGGCTGAGGTGGCATTTTGGCAAGGCAACAAGGCTATAGCGATGGGAGCCATAGCGGGCGGATGCACGTTTTTTAGCGGCTATCCTATAACTCCGTCTTCGGAGATAGCCGAGACGTTGGCGGAGGAATTGCCGAAAATCGGCGGTCGGTTCATCCAGATGGAAGACGAAATCGGCGGCATAGCTGCAGCCATAGGAGCGTCCATAGCCGGTCGCAAAGCCATGACAGCTACATCCGGTCCCGGATTCTCGTTGAAACAGGAAAATTTGGGGTTGGCGTATATGGCCGAGATACCGCTCGTGGTGGTGGATATCATGCGAGGCGGGCCATCCACAGGACTGCCCACCAGGGTGTCGCAACAAGATGTGATGCAGGCGAGATGGGGGACTCACGGTGATCACGCTACCATAGCTTACGCTCCCTCGTCAGTGCAAGAGTGTTTCGAGCTGACAATAGCAGCTTTTAACGCATCCGAGCGCTTCCGTCAGCCCGTTATCATATTGGGCGATGAAGTGGTGGGCCACACGAGGGAAAAGATCGTCATCCCGGATGCTGGATCATACCAGGTGGTAAACAGAAAGCGCCCAGCTGTAAATCCGGATGACTTCGTGCCTTATAAGCCCGATCTGAGTGACGATATTCCGCCGATGGCTTCCTTTGGAGACGGATATCGATGGCACGTAACTGGTCTCACTCATGACGATTGGGGTTTCCCCACGGACGAGCCGAGCGAGATCGAAACTAAGATAAAGAGACTCGTGCGCAAAGTTAACCGCTTTCGCGAAGATATCGTGCGGTATGAGGTTTTTTACGGAGAGGACGCAAAGGTATTGATCGTTTCCTACGGCAGCGTGGCACGATCCTCCTTGAGGGCAGTGCGAGAAGCCAGGCAAAAAGGGTTCAAGGTCGGGCACTTCAGGCCTATAACGCTTTGGCCCTTCCCTGACGAGGAGCTTCAAGGATTGGCGAGTCAAGTCGACGTCGTGATAGTGCCAGAGCTGAACTGCGGTCAGATGCTCCTCGAAGTCGAAAGGGCCGTAAACGGAAAAGCCCCCGTCGTGGGCAAGAGTTTGGTGAACGGCGAACTCTTCCAGCCCTCAGATATACTTTCTGCCATCGAGGAGGTGGCTTAGATGCCTTCTAAAGAAGTATTAGACTGGTTGCGCGTGGACTTTTTCCCCCACATCTGGTGCCCAGGCTGTGGGCATGGCATCATCATGCATGCGCTGTTGCGCGCCCTGGCGTCGCTCGGTTGCGAGAAGGAAAGGACCGTCATAGCCTCGGGTATCGGATGCTCCAGCCGTATGCCGGGTTATATAGATGCCTGCACCGTCCATACGACTCATGGGCGCTCTCTCGTGTTCGCCACCGGCATAAAGCTCGCCAATCCCGAACTTACGGTAGTAAATGTGATGGGAGATGGCGACTGCGCCGCTATAGGAGGCAATCACTTCATCCATGCGTGCCGCAGAAATATAGACATCACTGCAGTGATCTTAAACAATTCTATTTATGGCATGACGGGAGGCCAGGTATCTCCCACGACGCCCATAGGAGCTTATGCCACGACAGCGCCTTATGGCGTCATAGACCCGCCCTTTGACCTGTGCAATTTGGCCGCTGCCGCAGGGGCTACGTACGTAGCCAGAGCCACGGTGGCGCAACCGCAGCTCATAGAGCAGTACATCAAAAAGGGGATTCAAAACAAAGGGTTTTCCGTGGTAGAAGTGATGACTCACTGTCATACTCAGTTCGGCCGCAGGAATAAGCTTGCCCGTCCCATAGACAACATAAACCGCTTCAAGCAGGTGAGCGTCACGAAGGCGAAGGCTGATGCCATGAAGCCGGAGGAATTAGAGGGGAAAATTGTAATAGGTGAAATGATGGACAGGGAGAGGCCCGAATATGTCGAACAATACCTCAGGCTCATCGAGAGAGCGAGGGGGCAAGTCGCATGAACGAACGTTATGAGATACGCATCGCCGGATCCGGCGGGCAAGGTGTCATCTTGGCTGCGGTCATCCTCGGAGAGGCAGCTGCCCTTTACGAAGAGGGTCTGAACGTCGTTCAAGCTCAGGCTTATGGACCGGAGGCGCGAGGTGGGGCGTCGAAATCTGAGGTGGTCATATCGAGAGAGCCTATCGATTATCCGAAAGCGGTTTCGCCGAAGCTCCAAGTCGTTTTAACCCAAGCGGCGTACGATAAATACGCCGCGGATACCGCTGCAGATGGGATCCTAATCCTCGATGACTTTTACGTCACTAAGCTACCAGACATAAAGGTCAAAACCCTCCACCTTCCCATAGTTAGGACGGCTCGCGATGCGATTGGGCGCGAGGTCGTAGCTAATATGGTGGCCTTAGGGGTCATAGGGAAAGTTTTGGAGCAGTGGGGCCTGCTGCATCCCGAATCCATAAAGAAGGCGTTGTTGGCGCGCGTTCCCAAAGGAACTGAAGAGCTCAACGAAAAGGCTTTCGAGGCCGGCTACGCTTTGTTGTAGATTCGAGAGGCCATAGATTCTCCCCTGACATGCGCATAAAAGTAGAAAAGATGAACAGCCGAGGGCAGGGCATAGGGAGGATCGATGGCCTCGTAACCTTCGTGGACGGCGCACTTCCTGGCGAAGAAGTGGAGGCCGAAGTGGCCGTGCGCAAGCGCGATTATGCTGTGGCCAAGGTGGTTTCCGTCTTATCGCCGAGCTCCGAGAGGAGAAACCCTGCATGCTCGCACTTCGGCTACTGCGGCGGTTGTCAACTACAACATGCCTCGTATGACTGCCAGTTGAGCCTAAAGGCTGAACTGGCGGCAGATGCCCTGCGAAGAATAGGTGGTTTTCGCTCTCTCCAGATAAAGCCTTGCGTCCCAAGCCCAAAGAGCATAGGCTATCGGAACAAAGCCTCTTTTCCCATAAGAAGACAGGGCAAGCGCGGGACGATCGGCCTTTTCCGAGAGGGCAGTCATCGGGTTGTGCCGATAACTTCTTGCCCGGCCGTCGAAAATTTGATTCAACGAATGTTCTCTCACTTCCGTTCGCTCATGAGCGAAGATCTGCTTTCAGCGTACGACGAGAGATCTCGCCTCGGGCTTTTGAGGCATCTGGTCGTTAGAGCAGGTAGCTTTACGGGAGAAACCCTCGTGGCGCTCGTAGTGGCTAAAGAACCCGATGCCGACGAAAGGGCGAAGCTTAAAGCCATCGCCGAGGCGACGGCTCATGCCTTTCCATCGCTTCGAGGTTTCGTCTTGAACGTAAATCGAAACGAGGGGAACTTCATTTGGGGCGGTAAAAGCCGGACCCTCGTAGGTAAAGACGAGCTCACGGAGCATCTGGGCGATTTTTCTTTCATTTTCAGCGCCGCCTCGTTTTTTCAGGTCAACTCCTATCAAGCGCTCAACCTCTATCGATTTGTGGCCTCCGAGTTGGAGGGTACCGGTGGTGGCAAGGTATTAGAGTTATATAGCGGCGTGGGAAGTTTGACGGCATTCTTGGCCAAAGAAGCCGAAGAGGTAACGGCAGTAGAAGAGGATGCCGAGGCGGTTCGTCATATGAGAGGCAACATGGCCCGAAATGGGCTGCGCAACGTTAGGACGCTCTGCGGCAGGGCGGAGGATACGGTTCATCTGTGGCGCGATTGGGCACCTCAAACTGTAGTGTTGGATCCACCGCGCTCTGGCTGCCATCCGAAGGTAGTAGCCGGCTTGATCAGTGCGAGGCCGAGAAAGATAATTTACGTATCGTGCAATGCGGCCACGTTAGCCAGAGACGCAGCTGTTTTATGCGAGCAGGGATATGCCGTAACCTGCGTGCAGCCTTTTGACATGTTTCCACAGACTGCGCACGTGGAGTGTGTGGCCGTCTTCCTGCGCAACTCGTAAGTTGCGCAATGACTGATATGCTGGTATAATCCGCCTAAAGTTGTAGGGGGAGATTTGTTCGTCATGTTGAGTAGAAGGATTAAATTAAGTCTTGTTCTTGGTTTCAAGAGGCTGAACCGCTTTTAGGCGGTTCGGCCATTTTTTTTGCCGTCAAAAAAGGAGGGAAGCATTTGATAAAGAAGATATTGATGACGGCGGAGGAGATGGACAGAACAATAAGCCGCATAGCCTATGAGGTGGCGGAACACCTCAAGGGCCTCGGTGACGTTGTAATAGTCGGCGTGCAGAGGCGCGGCGTGAGCCTTGCCGAAAGGCTGCAGAAAGGCTTTCGCGACATGGATGGCGTTGAAGTGCCAATGGGAGAGCTCGACATCACTTTGTATCGCGACGATTTGACGCTCCTTCAAGATCAACCTCTGGTTCGAAGCACCTCAGTTCCCGTAAATATCACCGGAAAACGCATACTCCTGGTGGACGACGTTATATTCACTGGCAGGACGGTGAGGGCAGCGCTCGATGCGCTGATGGACTTAGGGCGTCCTTCGTTAGTACAGTTGGCCGTTTTGGTAGACCGAAACAATAGGGAATTGCCCATACATCCCGATTACGTGGGGCTAAAGGTTTCGACCGACAAAAGCGACGTCGTCGAAGTTAGGGTAAAAGAATGGGATGGCGATGACCAGGTGGTCCTGTGGGAAGATGGTGGTGAAGGATAATGTCGTGGAGACGCAAGCATCTCATCGATGTGGACGATTGGGAGAGGGAGGATTTCGAGCTCCTCTTAGAGCAGACGTCGAATATGGATTCGATCCTCGATCGCTCTATAAAGAAGGCCCCAGCGCTCAGAGGCAAGATAGTAGTCAACATATTCTACGAGCCGTCTACGCGGACGCGCACCTCCTTTGAGATAGCCGGCAAACTCTTGAGCGCTGACGTCATAAACTGGACCGCTTCAGGTTCCAGCGCGGCCAAGGGCGAGTCGCTTCGCGATACGATATGGACGCTTGAGGCGATGGGCGCAGATGCCGTTGTCATTCGACACGGCGAAGTCGGTGTGCCGTACTATTTGGCAGAAAAACTAAAAAAAGCCTCCGTCATAAACGGCGGCGATGGGACTCATGCCCATCCCACTCAGGCGTTGCTCGATCTGTATACAGCTTGGAGGGAACTCGGATCTTTAGATGGCAAAAAGGTGGCCATAGTAGGAGATATCTTGCACAGCCGAGTTGCCAGAAGCGACATATACGCCTTTAAAGCGGTGGGAGCCGAGGTATATTTGTCGGGCCCTTCTACGCTCATGCCGACGGATATAAATTCGCTTAATGCAATGTATGAACCGAATATAGCCGAGGCGATCGAGGGAGCGGATATCGTTTACATGCTCCGCATCCAAAGAGAGCGCCAGGATGCCGGATTGTTCCCGTCGCTGGACGAATACCACAGGCGCTACGGCCTTACAGACAAGCTTTTAGGGAAAGCCAAAAAGGGAGCGCTAGTGATGCACCCAGGACCCATAAACAGAGGCGTCGAAATCGCCTCCTCTGTGGCGGATGGACCTCAGAGCTTCGTATTGAAGCAAGTGAGAGCTGGCGTAGCTGTCAGAATGGCGTTGCTTTATCTAATGCTTGGAGGGGTGAAAGAATGAAATGGCTCGTCAATGGGAGACTCTTTGACGGCGAGCTCCTGCGTGAAGGCCTGTGCGACCTCGTGATAGATAAAGGGAGAGTGGCAAAGATCGCCCCTGCGGGGCGCTTTGTGCCGCCTGAAGCAGCTACGAAGATCGACCTCGATGGCCGCATAATAGCTCCTGGCTTTATAGATTTGCATGCTCACCTGCGTGATCCAGGACAGGAGTGGAGAGAAGACATAGTCTCTGGGTCGCGTGCCGCTGCGGCGGGCGGCTTTACGACAGTAGTGGCTATGCCGAATACGGATCCACCTATAGATCGCTCCTCGCTCGTGCGCTATGTGTTGGAAAGAGGCCAGAGCGCGGGGGCTGCCCGCGTCCTTCCGGCTGGAAGTGTGACCAAAGGGAGGCGCGGCCAAGAGCTGGCAGAGATGTGGTTTATGGCGAATGAAGGAGCGGCTATCTTTACCGATGACGGCCTTCCTGTTTCGACCGCCCATCTCTTGAGGACAGCTCTGCTATATGCCGACGATCTCGGCATGGCTATAATGGAACACCCGGAGGAGCTTTCCTTGACGAAGGATGCCCAAGTGAACGATGGCCCATGCGCAGCGCGGAGCGGACTAAAGGGCGCGCCGAAGTCGGCCGAGCTGATAGCCGTCGAGAGGGGGATCGCCCTGGCAAAGGATACGGGCGCTCATCTTCACCTGACGCATCTGAGCGCCGAAGAATCCTTGGAGGCGGTGCGGCGGGCTAAGGAGGATGGGATAAACATAACGTGCGACGTCACCCCTCATCACCTCACGCTCGATGAGTCTTTGATAGAAAAGAGCGGCTACAACTCAGCATACAAGGTGAATCCGCCTCTTCGCAGTGAGCGCGATTTAGAAGCGCTTTGGGAAGGGCTGGCCGATGGGACCGTCGATGCCATTGCCACCGATCACGCGCCTTATCACTTGGACGAGAAAGACCTTCCGTTCCAAGAGGCTGCCTCTGGCATTGCCTCGCTGGAATGCGCTGTGGCTGTCGTCTTTGACGCTTGGCTGAAGCGCGGTAAGCCTTTCGGGATCGAGCGCCTATTGCGGCTTTTTACCGCTGGGCCGGCCTCTGTGCTCCGTAAATCGGATTTGGGAAGGATTGAGGAGGGGAGCGTTGCAGACATTACGGCCTTGGATATCGGCAGAGAGCGCCGAGTGGAGGCAAAACGCTGGGAGAGCAAGGCGCGCATTACTCCATGGGAGGGTTCTGCGCTTTGCGGGTGGCCCGTCATGACGATGCGTGAAGGTAAGGTGATCTGGGTCGACGGAGACGGCGGACTCCATGCAGAGCGAGATTGAATTTTGCGATGAAGGGGCGATTTTGTCGGCGAAAGAGCCCTTGGGGGATGGATTGGCGCACTTGACGTTTCAGGCGCCGCGCATCGCCAAAGCCGCTCGCCCAGGGCAGTTCGTCATGTTTTATCCCCTATCCGAGGCGCGCTCCCATGATCCACTGTTGGGAAGGCCTATGGCTATAGCCGGTGCGAGCGGAGGAGCGGTGGAAATTTGCCTTTCCGTCGCTGGAAGAGGCACAGAGATTATCTATTCCCTTCCGATCGGGGCTCGCTGCAGGATGCGCGGCCCGTTGGGCTCCGGTTTTTCGGCGCCGCGGGACAAAATTATGCTCGTAGGTGGGGGCATAGGGGTTGCCCCCCTCATCTTCGCTCATGTCTTTTATGGCGCGTCGGCATCCTCGATGCGCTTCGTGATGGGCATCCCTCATAAAGGGTGGGGATCCTTCGTCAATTGGGTGGGCAGGCGAGTACAAGCTCTGCATGTGTGGTCTGACGACGGAAGTATCGGCGAAAAGGGGAGCGCGGTGGACGCGGCTTGTGCCCTCTACAGTGGCGAGGAGATATGGACGTGTGGTCCTGTGACCATGTTGAGATCTCTCGTCCGGCGCATCCCCGACGCTCGCATCTCCGCGAGCCTCGAACGGCGGATGGCCTGTGGTTACGGGGGGTGTCATGGCTGTGTCGTACCCACCGCAAACGGCCCTAAGCGAGTTTGCCGCGATGGACCGGTCTTTAACGCTGAGGAGGTCCGTTGGGATGAACTCTGAAAGGCCTTCTCTTCAATGTCGTGTGGGGGGTCTCAATCTCAGATCTCCGATCATAGCGGCTTCGGGGACGTGGCCTCATGACCCGTCGTTTTGGCGCGGTGAGCTGACAGCGGGGCTCGGAGCCATCTGCACCAAGGGCATCACGAGAAACAGGCGAGAAGGGAACAGAGGGATTCGCCTGTGGGAGACGCCGTGCGGATTGCTCAACAGCATAGGATTACAGAACAGCGGCGTCGAGGCTTTTATTTCGGGCGAGTTACCCGAGATCAGCAGCCGCGACGTGCCGCTCATAGCCAATGTGGCTGTGGAAGACCTCCCTTCCCTTGCAGAGGTGCTCGCGCTCCTTGCCTCTGTAAAAGATCAGATAGATGCCATTGAACTCAACATATCTTGTCCGAACGTAGATGAAGGTGGGATCGCTTGGGGGTCCAACCCCGAAAGCACGGCAAAAGCCGTAGCCTGTGCACGCTCCCTTTGGAGCGGCCCGCTTTGGGTCAAGCTTACGCCCCACGCTTGCGATATCGTCAAGGTGGCCACCAACGCTCAAGAGTGCGGCGCGGACGCTTTGGTGGTCGCCAACACGTGGCTCGGCATGGCCGTAGACGTGGAGAACGAGATACCGGTCTTTGATAGGGTTGTAGCTGGCCTTTCCGGCCCCGCGGTCTTTCCGTTGGCACTGCGGTTGGTCTGGGAGGTGGCAAGCTGCGTCTCTATACCTGTGATCGGATGTGGGGGCGTAGCGGAAGCGAGGGATATCGTGGCGATGCTGTTCGCAGGCGCATCTGCAGTGGAGATGGGCACCGCTCTTTTTTTAGATTTAAATTTACCGGCAAAAATTACACTAATATTAAAAGAATACATGCGACGCCATGACTACGCCTCGATAGAGGAAATGGTCGGAGTTGCATCACATACTGGAGGGATGTAACATGAAAGACGGGCCATCTTTGATATTGGCTCTGGACTTGAAAAATCTCGACGAAGCGGAGACGTTGCTGTCGCGCGTAGGGGACATGGTTGGGCATATCAAAGTTGGGCCGCGTCTCCTCCTTTCGGGCGGCCCTCGATGGGTTGCCTCTCTCACCGATAAATGGAAGGTGTTTTTGGACTTGAAGCTCCATGACATACCCAACACCGTCAAAGGCGCGGTCGAGGCGTTGTGCGAGATGGGCATTTGGGCCGTAACCATACACATCGCAGGGGGGAGGGACATGATGAGCTCTGCGATCGAGGCGAGAAGCTCCGGCAACCCCTTATTGTTCGGCGTAACGATTTTGACGAGCCTCGATGGAACCGGGTGGCGCACGGTTTCCCCGGGATCCCGTATGGATGAATGCCTAAAGGCACGAGCGAGCCTTGCAGCCGATGTGGGGCTCGACGGGATAGTTTGTGCGCCCACAGATCTTCCTTCGGTGCGAGAGGTTATCGGGAGCCGGTGCGTTACGGTCGTGCCTGGCATAAGGCTCGCCTCTTGCCTCGATGATCAGAGGCGCACGTCGCACCCGTCTGAAGCCGTGAGGATGGGCGGGGATTTCCTCGTGGTGGGGCGCCCGATACTCGAATCTCCAGATCCGCGGGGCACGATAGATCGGATAAAAGAAGAAATGGAGGCGGGATGGTGTTGCAGGAAGGCGGATCTATAGAATCCAAGCTGATGACCATGATGAGCGCGAGCGGCGCGCTCTTGGAAGGCCACTTTCTCTTGACCTCTGGGCTTCATAGCGGCAACTACCTGCAGTGTGCTATGTTATTGCGTTATCCTGAAAATGCAGCGTTCGTAGGTGAGGCGATAGGCCGACAAGTGGCCGACTTAAATCCGGAGGTGATCGTTTCGCCAGCCTTGGGAGGCATTATAGTAGGGCATGAAGTGGCGAGGTGGTTGGGGGTGGAGTTTCTGTTCTGCGAGAGAGAGGATGGTAAGATGAAGCTGAGGCGTTTCCCTCACCCCGGGCGCAAGAGAGCCGTAGTGGTTGAGGACGTCATAACTACCGGCGCTTCCTCCCGCGAGGTGGGAGAGTATATCGCTCAGGGAGGAGCTGACTGGGTAGGCACGGCCTGTATAGTCGACAGAAGTGGCGGCAAGGCCGGTTTCCCTACGCCGTTCTTCTCTTTGTGGCGCGTGAGCTTCAAAACGTACGAACGCGACTCGTGCCCTCTTTGCAGAGCTGGCATTCCTCTCGTAAAGCCGGGCAGCCGATAGGAAAGTTAATGAAATCAAAAATAATCGCTGTTTTTTTACTTATATTGCTTTGCGCCGCTTCTCCTGTCGGGGCATGGGAGCTCGCAGTTTCTGATCCGTGGCTGGCCGTAGTCGCGCGTTTCATGGGCGGTACAGCTGTGCAGGTGCGGGCACTTGCCATGTGGGGAGATCAAGGCGAAGTCGTGGCCCTGCGGCAGAAAATCGATCCCGACACTCCAACTTTGAGACTTGTTTGTGCAAACCCAAAGAAGGGGACAAAGTGCCTTTACAGTGCGCTGCCTATCCCCGGAGAAAAGATAGGATCTCTGTTTTTTGACCCTGCCTCCCTTCCCTTTATCGGGCAACGCTTGCTCCAGTTGTTGAGCGAGTGGGACCCCGGAAACTACTCTTTATTTCAGAGGAGGCTGGCTGAGTTTCAATCCCGCCTCGATGGAAATTTGGCCATAGGAAGGGAATTGATCGCAGGACTTCCAATATTAGACCTCACTTTTCTGACAACTCCCTGGTTGCAGGCGGCTTCGGGCGATCTTCTGCGCCCGCCAGAGGACCACTTTGAGACCTGGGGGCGCGGGGAAGGGATGGAGCTCTTAGAGACATGGCTTTTGAGAGCGCAAAAGGGAAAGAGAATGGCTGTAGCCGATGTGTGGACTCCTGCTATAGTAAAGGATAGACTTGCTAATTTCACGGGATCGGTCGTCTTTCCTCCTCCTTCCCTTGATTTGGAGTGGACGCTCTACCTCCACGACCTTTATCTTGCGCTCATATCGGCCGTCGGCCGACCTTAGGCGAGTCTCGCCGTGCGCAGGCGATATGCTGCTGCGGCTGTTATGCTCAAGTCTCCCTCTGCCGTGGATACAACGAGCGCTCCGTCTGGACCTATGGCTTTTGCAACGCCGCGCAATACCTTTTGGCCCGATTCTACGACGACCTCCTGACCGAGCGTGCCGCAGCGCCGTTCGTATTCGTGCAGCAACTCCTCTTTTTTCCCTTCATACAACGTCTCTTTTGTCCAACGATATATCTCTTTTGTTATGGCAGCTATGAGGTCTTCCCTGCAAACTTCGTGCCCGAGGATGTCGCGTAGCGAGGTAGCCCGCTCTCGTATCTCAGCAGGGAGAAGGCTCGGTAGGATGTCGACGTTGACCCCTATGCCGATTATGGAGTAAATGACCTGTTCTCCGACGGCTGCTGCCTCACCCAAAATGCCGCACAGTTTTTTTTGGTCGTATAAAATATCGTTCGGCCATTTAACTTGAACCTTTAGGTTGTAGACTTTATCTATTGCTTCTGAAATAGCGACAGCAGCTGCAAGGCTTAAGAGCTGGGCGTCGCTTAGGAGGATAGGCGGACGCAGTACGATCGACATGTAAACCCCGCCTCTTTTTGGGGAAAACCAACGCCTGCCCAGCCTTCCGCGCCCATCGCTTTGGCGTTCTGCGAGCACTAACGTCCCCTCAGCAGCTCCGCTTCGTGCGAGCTCTTTGGCTAATTCCTGAGTAGAAGAGAGCGTTTCTCTGAAAAATACAGGATGGCCGAAAGGGCAGGATTTGAGCGCTTTTTCAACGACTGCGAGGTCTAAATTACGCGTGCTCAAATTATGTCGGACTCCTCTCTATATAGTGCTGTAAATCCCACCGCCAACGAGATAAAAGGCCATCGGTTTTCGGCGATAGCATGGACACTAAAGGAACCAAGCAGGAGGTACGAATTGCCGATGACCGAAGCAAAGATAAGCTCTATAATAAACTTCTCTCCCAATATTTGTCGACAGGAAGTGTTTCCGATCCGAAGGGCGTCGTCGACTGGGTGTCCGATGCAGCCGTTGAGGAGATGAAGGAGCTCGTCGGCGCCGATAGGTGTGAAAAATCGAGAAGGCCTTAAGACCTACGATAACTGATATGGCATGAGGTGAATAAAACCATCAGCAGCAATGATATAATAAATTGCAAATCCTTTTCGGATAGAATCCGAGCAAATCTTTTTGTGGGAGGCTTCGTCATGAATATGTTACCTGTTTCTACAGCGATGGAAGAACTGCGCTCGGTCTTTTGCGAGCTGCAGGACAGCCTTTGACCCCCTTCAACTTGAAAGTCAGGTCAACGATCTATTAACCGAGAGCTCTTCTCCCGAGTTTTGGTCGCGAGCTGACTCCAGCGAGAAGCTAAAAACCTTGTCTCGCATCCAGGAGAAACTCGATCTTTGGAAGAGGCTGAGCCGTGAATTCGAAGAGGTCGAAGCGCTTGCGGAAATCTTAGAGGAAGAAGAGGATCCGGAGCTGCTGGAGGAGTTTTACTCTCGCGCAGGGGCGCTGAAAGATGAAATTGAATCGTTTCAGATAAAACTCCTCATGGACGAGGAGCATGACAATTGTAATGCCATATTGAGTATTCATCCTGGAGCTGGGGGGCTGGATTCTCAGGATTGGGCCAAAATACTTTTGCGCATGTACTTGCGCTGGGCGGAAAAACGCAAGTATGATGTAGAAGTAGCAGAATTGCTCGAGGACGAAGGGGCTGGCATCAAGTCTGCCACTGTTTTTATTAAGGGCCAGTTCGCATATGGTTATTTAAAGGCGGAACGCGGTATTCATCGCCTGGTGCGCATATCTCCCTTCGATGCCGCAAAAAGACGACATACGAGCTTCGCCTCCGTTGATGTGCTGCCCGAGCTTCCAGAGGATGCAGATGTCGAAATCCGCCCGGAAGATCTCAAAATAGATACGTTCAGAGCGAGCGGCGCAGGCGGGCAGTACGTGAACATGACGGACTCGGCAGTGCGCATAACCCACTTGCCTACAGGTTTGGTGGTGAGTTGTCAAAAAGAGCGTTCACAGCACATGAATAGGCAAGTGGCGATGAAGATCTTGAGGGCGCACCTCTACGAACTTCGCCTTCAAGAACGGCAAGCAGAGTTGGAGGCGATTCAGGGCGAGAAAAAGGAGATAGGTTGGGGCAACCAGATCCGCTCTTATGTTTTGCATCCTTATACATTAGTGAAAGACCATCGCACCGGCTTGGAGATGGGTAATGTGGCTGCTGTTCTCGATGGGGAAATAGATCCCTTTATCGTGGCTTTCCTGAAAAACCGTAAAGTTAATACTATGAATAGGTGATGAAGATTGCTATGTGTAAGACATTTAGGGCGTTAATCCTTATCTTTTTTTACTTTGCTATCGTATGCACAGCAATGGAAGGGAGTCCCCTTGTTCCCGCGATGCCCGTCCTTCCTATAAACGAGGTAAGGCCAGGTATGAAGGGAGAGGTTCGTACTGTCGTGAAAGGGATCGAAGTGATCTCCTTCCCGGCGGAAGTGCTCAGCGTAGTTCCCCAATCTGGCCATCCGAAACAGCTCATCTTGATTCGAACGAGCGGCCCTCTGGTGGAACGAATTGGGGGGATCGCCGCCGGAATGAGCGGCAGTCCATTTTTTATCAATGGCAAGCTCGTGGGTGCTATAGGATATGGCTGGGAGTTCAGCGATCATCGGCTTGGCCTCGTTACGCCGATAGAAGAGATGGCCTCCGTATTGGATTGGCCCGAAGTCGTCCCGCCATTTAGCCCTCCTTTGCCGCCCCAGCAAAAACGGTTGCCTGAGGAATCCATCTCGGAGGTAGGCACCAAGATGGCTCCGCTGGTGACTTCGGGCATAAGCGCGAGAGGAGCACGACTAATCGGTGACTCGCTCAACTTAGATGCGATCTCCTTGCCTTCTACGAGCGAAGGAGGCTTGCCTGTAGAATATAAGGCTTCTCTTAAACCAGGCGACTCGGTCGGGGCGCTTTTGGCCTGGGGGGATATAACAGTAGGAGCTACCGGCACATTGACGGCGGTCGGCAAGGATGGGCGCTTCGTGGCCTTTGCCCACCCCTTTTTAAACCGCGGCTCTGTGGCGTATCCCTTGAGCCGTTCCTGGGTGCATGAAGTTATACCCAGCGTGCGCAGCCCCTTCAAGCTCGGCACCCCTATCAGCATAGTAGGCATGATTACACAAGACCGCCCTCAAGGCATAGGTGGGAGGTTGGGGTCTTTCCCTCCAGCAGTTGAGGTTTCCCTGCGCTTTCGCGACCAAGACACCGGCGCCGAAGTCGCCAAACGGTTCCAGATGGTTTACGACCCCTTCCTGATCAGTGAAGTGACCCCCGGTGCCGTAATGGGGTTATTGGATGACCTATGGGGACGGCTGGGCGAAGGCACGATTCAATTTACCTTCACCGTGGAGGGGGGCGGCTTCCCGGGGAGGTTCAGCATGAGGAATGTTTTCTTTTCTGATAAAGACACAGCCCAAACCTTGGCAAAGGAGATCAAAAGCCTCGTATCCATATTTGCCCTGAACCGGTTTCAGGAGGTTCGCCCCCTCGGCTTTCATCTCGATGTCGAGGTGACAAGACTTCCCAAGATCCTGTACATCGAGAATTTAGAGGTAGAAAAGCGGAGCGTTAAACCCGGCGACGAGATTCCCATTAAGGTGACATTGAGGCCCTATCGCGGCGAGGCTCAAGTCAGGAATTTTTCGCTTCGCGTGCCCGAGGGGACGAGCGGGAGGTGCGAAGTGGTGGTGAGGGGGGGAGGCATAGCCGAGCCGGAGCAGAGATCTCTTTATGAGGGATGGCGATCCATAAGCAGCATGGCCCAACTTCTCAAGGAACTCGAAGCCAAGGAGTCAAACGACCAAATTATAATTGAGCTTTTGAGATATGAAGGAACCGGCAGAGGAGTGGACTCAGAGATAGAAGAGGAGCCTGAGCTCGTCAGCGAGATGAAGGAGAAACGCATGAAGGAGGGTTCCCTTCGGGTCTTTCGCTCTTCTTACTATGTAGAAGGGCTGTTGCGAAAGGTTGTAACGGTAGAAAATGAAGAATAACGTTATCGCCGACGGCAATGTCGAATAGCGACGAGAAACTGAGCTTTATCTCAGCGATCGGTAGGGGAATCATCGCCTTTTTGGAAGTATTGGGGTGCTACGTAGTTTTTGCGTATAGAGCGCTGAGCGGCCTATGGCGACATACATGGAGTTTGCGCGATCTCGTGGAGCAGCTGGAGAAAGTGGGCGTGGGTTCTGTTATCATGGTCTCCATAACCAGCGCGTTTACAGGGATGGTCATGGCCGTTCAGACTTTAGATCAGTTTTTGCGATTCGGCGCAGGTGACTATATAGGCGGCGTGATCGCCTTGAGCCTCATAAGGGAGATGTCACCAGTGTTGACTGGGCTTGTGGTGGCTGGGCGTGTGGGGGCGTCTATGGCTGCCGAAATCGGCACCATGCGGGTTACAGAACAGCTCGACGCCCTCAAGGCTTTTGGCCTGAACGACGAGGTTTTTGTTGGGGCGCCGAGGATAGTGTCTTCGATGATAATGCTGCCCGTATTGACGATCTATTCCTTTGTCGTGGGCATAGGAGGAGGTTATCTCTATGTGGTGGCCCATGGCGTGCACCAAAGTACCTTTAGGCGATCTATTGAGGTCCTTGTAGATCCTTATGACGTCTACGGCGGTTTGTTAAAGGCTCTCGTATTCGGCCTCATCATAGCAACTGTGGCATGTAGCGAGGGTTTTCGTGCTGGCAACGGCGCTAAAGGGGTCGGCGAAGCTACGACTCGCGCTGTGGTGTGGGGCGATATGCTGATTTTGACCTTCAACTACTTCCTCTCCACCTTCCTTTTCGGGGGTGGAGGTTAGTGGAGGAGATATTGAGGGTAAGCGAGGCGTTTAAGCGGTTCGATGATCACCAGGTGCTTAAGGGCGTGAGCTTCGCGCTGGCTGCCGGCGAAGCGATGGCTCTAATGGGACCATCTGGATGCGGAAAAACCACGGTCTTACGCTTGGTCCTGCGCCTCGTCGATATCGAAGACGGAGAGGTTCACCTATTCGGCCGCAACGTAGCCGAGGCAGACGAAGAAGAGCTGATCGAACTGAGACGTAGGATCGGCGTCGTCTTCCAAGGAGGAGCGCTCTTTGACTCGATGAGCGTAGGGGATAATGTGGCCTTTCCGCTGTATTATTGTTTGGGGGTCAAAGACAGAAAAGCCGTAAGCGAACGCGTCGAGGAAATCCTGACGGCTGTGGGACTCGAAGGCGCGGAGAGGCTCCTCCCAGCTGAGCTATCCGGCGGGATGAGAAAACGTGTTGCGATCGCGAGAGCGTTGGTTTATCGTCCTCAGTTATTGCTTTTGGACGAGCCATCTACGGGGCTTGATCCGATCACGGCAAGGCTCATAGACGAGCTCGTTCTGAAGTTGAAAGAGACGTTTAATGTCGGCGTGCTCATGGTCACTCACGACATAGTTTCTGCTCTCGGCGTCAGCGACAAGATATCCCTAATGGATGAAGGGCGCATAGTATGGGCTGGTACACCCCTTGAGTGGCATGAGTCGCAGGACCCTAACGTCTTACGATTCGCCTCTGGGCTCAGAGCCGTGAGGAGAGGTGAGCGGATTGAGCCGTGAGCTAAAGGTCGGAATAGCAACCTTCGTTGCCCTATTACTGCTCGGAGGGTTGGTCTTCGTCACGGGCGGCAAATGGTGGCGACAAAAAGGTTACGAGATAGAAGTTTTATTGGAAGACGCCTCTGGCCTCAAGAGTGGTTCTCCTGTATACATCTCAGGTGTTGAGGGAGGGTACGTGATAGGTGTGTATTTGATTCCAGCAAGAGCGTCGGTCAAGATATCAGTGCGCGAGGAGTATAAAATACCGATCGACAGCAGCTTCATAGTTGACAGGGGGGGGTTATTGGGGGAGGCCAACTTGAAGATCTACAGAGGGCAAAGCGAGGAGTATCTTTCACCCGGGAGTACCGTCAACGGAAAGTCCCAGCCTGGAATGGACGAGTTGATCGCCGAAGTGCGAACAAACCTCCAGATCATGGAGGAGATTTTTAGCAGGATAAAAGAGATTATGGACGATCAAGAGGTTTGGGGGGCCTTTAGAAAGGCCTCTATAGATCTTCCTCATCTCGTTGCAGATGTGCGGGTGGCGATGCAGCGCCTCTCGAACGTTACAGATCAAGGAAAGGCATTTCTTGAGGGGGTTCAGGCAGACGTCGACGTCCTTACCAAGCGTTGGTCCAGTCTGTCGGGGACGATAGAGGGAGTAGTAAAAGAAAACAGCGAAAACTTGAGGATGACCGTAACAAAGCTGAGATCGTCCGTGGAACGAATAGACTCAATAATAACCGATTTCGACGTTGATGGAGAGGGCGGAAAAGATTTGAGACGCGCTGTAAAGGGACTGGGGGACGCAACTCAAAGCCTCACTGAGTTAGCGAGAAATCTTGACGCCGCTTTATTTGAAGATGGGGAAGGAAAATTACCCTCTCTTTTAGAAGATGTGACAAAAACGACTTCACAAGCCAGTGAGCTTTTGGAAGAAGTGCAATCTTATCGGATTAGTGGGAAGACTTTCGTTCACCAGGTGACCTCTGGCGAAGATGAAGAGCTCATGATGGATGTGGGTTTAGATATAGGGAAGGTAAACTCCCCATGGTTCCTCCGTCTCGCGGGCGAGGACTTGGGATATGATGACGCGTTTACCGGTGCCTTCGGATATCGTGCCAGGTGGGGTGAACTATGGGGAGGCTATGTCCACGGAGATCTGGGCGGTGGAGCGCTCTGGGATATGAAGACGATAGGCCTGCCGCTCGCCCTTTCTTGGCAGTGGTGGGATGAAGATGGAGGAAAATGGTATGTCCAAGGCGAGTGGCGCGTTACAGACCACTGGGGGCTATTCTATCGCCGTTATGAGGACGATGATGACACGGAGTCGGTCGGCGTCTCCTACAGATTCTGAGGGAGGACAGAGGGAGTGTTCGTAACATTCGAGGGGATCGATGGAGCAGGCAAGAGCACTCAAGCGGCCCTCTGCGCAGAGTGGCTAAAGGGGCTTTTGGGAGACTCAAATATCCTCTTGACCAAGGAGCCGGGAGGGTGGTCAGGGGGGGAGAGTTTGCGCGATGCGCTGCTTTATGGGAATTTAAGCGATCCCTGGAGTGAATTGTACGTGTTCTTGGCCGATCGCCTCGAGCATGTAAAAAGGGTGATTAGGCCGGCTTTAGAGGCCGACAAAACCGTAATCTGTGAGCGCTATATAGATTCCACTCTGGCCTATCAAGTGTGGGGAAGAGGGCTACCGCTCAAGAGAGTTAATGAATTGATGCAATGGCACAACTTTCCCATGCCTGATCTCACTTTGCTCTTTGACCTCCCCCTTGAAGAGGCTTTGCGTCGCCTGAATGCAAGGGGAAGAAGGGACGAGTTAGAGGGCGAGACTTTCCTCTCGCACGTCCGCGAGGGGTACAAAAGTATAGCCGGCGAGTATGATAGGATCAAGGTGGTGGACGCCGCTTTGGATATGTGGTCTGTTCATAGAATTGTGCGCGATATAATCGCGCGATGCTTATTTCAATGAAGGTCGATCGATCTAAGAGAAGAAATGAGTGGGAAACCCAAAAAGCTTTGCATAGTCGCCGCGATCCCGTGGGTGCGACCTCTGGCGTTGAGAGCGGGCGATTTGAAGACCGCTTCGCTTCAGTTGAGGTTATATCACTGCTCGAAGAGCTCGAAGAGCTGTCAGATCAACTCATCCGTTTTCCGTCGCAATTGCTCCTGAGCAGGTACAAGGGGTTAGTGAAGGCCTTGCTCCAGATGGCAGTAGAGGGGATGCGAATAAAGAAGGAACTTCGGTGGAAGCGCTCAGAAAAGACGCTTCTGTTGGCAGTAGAAAAAGCCGATTCGGCGCTCGACTCCCTTGAGAAGGCCATTCTCAGAGAGTCCGAAAGGGTGGAGATTTTGAAGCTTGTGGAGGAGATCAAAGGTTGTCTGATCTCTCTCTTTATGTAAGAGAAAGCGCCGCCTTTCAAAGCTTAAAAGAGGCATCTCTGCAGGGCAAGAAGCCCCATGCAGTTGCCTTTGTGGCACAAACCTCCCTGCATGAAACCATTTTAACTGAGGTGGGCAAGCTCTACCTATGTGAGGGCGGCAGCGGCGAAGACGAATGCCAGTCTTGCCAAGCTTGGGATGGAATCAGCCATCCTGATCTCATAATGGCCGGTTCTTTCGACAGACCTCCTGGAATTGACGACTGCCGCCACATGTCGGCTGAGCTTTTTCTCGCACCGGTCGTATCGCCATTGAGATTGGGCGTTATATGCGCTGCCGATAGGCTGTCGTTGCCGGCTGCCAACAGCCTTTTGAAAATAACTGAGGAGCCTCCGCAAAAGGGGGCAATTCTGTTTTTGATGGAAGAGGCTAAACTCATCCCTACCCTCCAAAGCCGAGTCTGGACCTTTTCGCTATACGAAGGACAATCTCTTTCTCCCCTACCTTTACCCGTCGGATGGGAAGAATGGTTGAAACTGCTCAGCGAACTTCAAGATATGGAAAGCGGCGAAGTCGACTTGACGCTCATGCGCTTGACCAGGGAGTGTTTGGAGGAGGGGCTTATCGATATGGCCCAGGAGATCGAGGAGTTGCGCCTGATCTCCCTTAGGGGCCACCTTGATTCTGCTATGGTAGCAGATTTTCTTTTCGCCTTGTTTGAGGAGGGTATATCAATTGAGGACATATCTTGTGATCTTTGGCAAGCCACGTTATCCCGGCTTGCTTCGCACAGAGGACGAAATCTACGAAGGAGTTTCGAAGAGAACCTTCGTGGTGATCAATACGAGCAGAGGCACAGAGGTAGCCTTGGTGGCCGGAGAACTATCCGAGGGACAAGTGGAGCGCTATAGCAAATGTTATACTGCCGCTGACGGAAATAGCGCGCGGGACAATGTAGTACCGCTGCAGGAGGTCTGCCTAGTCCGCTCCGCTACCGAAGATGAGATAAAGGCGATGCGGCTTCAGAGAGAGGAAGAAGATGCTATCCTGATAAGGGCCCGGGAGCTGCTGCGGCTCCATAACCTTCCCATGAAATTAGTAGATGCGGAATTCATCTTGGATAGAAAGAAGTTGTTTTTTTATTTTACCGCAGAGCAACGGGTCGATTTTCGCTCATTCGTCAAAGACTTAGCCAGAGAGTTTCATACGCGAATAGAGCTGCGCCAGATAGGGACGCGCGATGAAGCGAAGGTAGTAGCTGGCCTTTCGCCGTGTGGAATGCCCTGTTGTTGCGGCTACTGGATGCATCGTTTCTACCCTGTATGCATCAAGATGGTAAAGGAGCAGAACTTAGCCCTGAACCCCGCTAAGATCTCTGGCCTTTGCGGCCGCCTCATGTGTTGCATAGGATATGAACATGCCAACTACGCCGATCTCTGGAAGGATCTGCCATCTCCGGGCTCTAAGATCAAGACCGACTCAGGAGCCTTTATTGTAGTAGGCGTGGACATAAATCAGGGGGCAGCGCGGGTTTTAACCCCTGACTTCGTAGAGCTCCGCGTACCGGTTGGCGAGTTCGAAGAGTTTAAAGAGCGCGTTATGAGGGGAGAACAGTGGGATGTGGCAAAGCCTTCATTCCCAGTGAGCGCTGGCCTGTCTAACATAACAGAAGCCGTGGATGCAATTGCCTGTAGTTCGACGACTTCGCGCGACTTGCCTCTACAACCATCCGATGGCAAAACACCCGGGGATGAGGCTAACAAGATCAAGAGAAATCGCCGCAAGAAGAGAAACACATTTGCGCCTGGGAAGGGTCGTCCAAACGAAAAAAATACTAAATCTACCAAGCCCAATGCTGCTAAAGAGAGAGCACGGGATCGGCGAGGCGGGTGAGCTAAGATGGCCATATTTAACCTCCTCAGGGAAAAATTGAAAGGTGTTAAAGGTAAGTGGAGCGAGGGGGTATCCGCACTCTTCGATCTGCGCTCGATTGACGAATCCTTTTGGGAAGACCTGGAGGCGCTCCTCATAGCTGGCGATGTCGGCGTAGATACCGCCTCTTCTCTTGTTGAGGAACTGAAAGAGAGGGCCAAAGAGGAAAACATCAAAGATGCTATGGCTCTGAAAGAGCGCTTTGCTTCCATGTTAATAGATCGAATTCAAGCGATAGACGGCGTAGGCGAGCCTTTGAGAGTTAAGGGTAGCCCTTCGGTGATCATGATTGTCGGAGTCAACGGCAGTGGCAAGACGACGACAGCTGCAAAGCTCGCAGCGCTTTGTAAGAAAGAAGGCAAAAACGTCATATTGGCGGCCGCTGACACGTTTAGGGCAGCGGCAGTGGATCAGCTCAAGATCTGGGGCGATCGCATAGGTGTGAGGGTTGTGGCGCATCCGCTGGGCGGAGACGCCTCAGCTGTCATATATGACGCAATCCACGCAGCTTTCGCTTCTAAAGCAGATCTGGTTATAACGGATACGGCAGGAAGGTTGCACACTAAACATAACCTCATGGAAGAATTGAAGAAGATGAAGCGCGTTATAGATAGGGAAATCCCGGGTGAACCGTCGGAGATCTTGATAGTTTTGGACGCCGTCACTGGGCAGAACGGCTTTGCCCAAGCTTTGGCATTTCATGAGGCCCTCTCTCTGACAGGGGCAGTGCTCGCCAAATATGACAGCACTGCTAAGGGTGGGATCATCATAGCTGTAGCAGACAGGCTTGGCCTTCCGATACGATATGTGGGCTTGGGTGAATCGATAGACGATCTATGTCTCTTTGACCCACAGTCATTCGTGAAGGGCTTGCTTGATATGGATTAAATATATAGGAGATCAGTTGAGGATGAGTAAAAAAATCGCTGACGAGATTACAGTTGATGAAGCTCTATGCCTTCTTTTTCGTCACAAAGCTGCGGCTATTTCCCTTTGCCTCAATGAAAGTTCGTTCTACGTCCGGCAAGAAGAGCTCATTGCGGCTATGGAACGCGGCTTTGGCGGCTCCCCGTTGGGGCACTGGCTCAAAAGTTCTCATCGATGCGCGAGCGAGGCCGACGATTTTTCCCCCAACGAAAGCGTGGTTTTGGTGGAAGGAACATCGTGTCGCCTCGTTAAGGTATCCGAATTGAAAGGGGCAATCGCAGATGAGGACCATTCTGCATGGGTGAATTTGCCCTTCCCCTTAATTCACAGAAACGCCGCAGGCGAGATTTCGACAAACAGCGTTGCCAGAGATCTGCTCGAAGGAGAATCCATACCGCCCTCCCTCTTAGATCAAGCCCTAAAGGACAAAGAAGCCCTTTGTGTTGTAAATGGCAGATCCTTTCTGCTCCGCCATCTCGGCCATGGGTATTTTACCCTCGAAGAGATCGACGAAGAGGTGGAGTTGGCTCAGGAGATAATATGGCAGGCGGCCGTGGGAAAGGCATTGTTAAAACGCCTGGAACAAGAGGGCGTGAAGGTCAAACAGTTTCCCAACAAAGACTTCCCTTCGAGCGACCTTGACGGAGAGCTGGTTTTGTGTTCCTGGGGAGATATACCTTTGGGCTATCTTCTCATTGAGTTTCAAGATAGGAGGTAGGTCGGGCCTTGTTCCCCGCAGTCAAACTCTTTGTCGGCTTTCTCTATCCCGACGAAGATACGTTATCGTCTGCCTTGGATCGCTTGCGGGCATTATGGGGAGACGTCCAGCGCGTCAGTTCGTCTTTTCCCTTCGAGCATACGGATTACTACGCGCAGATATCCCCCCATCTTTTGCGACGTTTCGCCTCTTTCTGTGGGCTTCGCCACGCCGGCAAACTATCGCGGTGGAAGCAGCAGGCAATAGAAGTGGAAAAGCAGAGCGGGACCCCGAGGCGAATCAATATAGATCCAGGGTATGTCGATGGCGCAAGGATCATTTTGGCTTCGACGAAAGACCACGCGCATCGCGTATATTTGAGAGACGGCATATACGCAGAGGTTACGTTGCGCTTTCGCCAGGGCAGGTGGCTTCCCTTCGATTACACATTTCCTGACTTCAGGAGCGGCGCTTATGATGCCTTTTTGGATTTGGTGCGCGAGGATTGGAAGAAAGAAAGGAGAGAAGGGCAGATTTGATAGAACGTTACCAGACAAAAGAGATGGCCGAAATATGGTCAGAAGAGAGCCAATATCGAAGCTGGCTCGAAGTGGAGTTGGCCGTGTGTCGCGCTTGGATGGAGCTCGGCGCGATACCGGAAGAGGACTTTCGTCAGATAGAAGAGAAAGCCTCATTCGATGTGGGGCGAATAAAAGAGATCGAAAGGGTCGTCCAGCACGACATGATCGCCTTCGTATCTAACGTGGCGGAAAACGTGGGCGAAGCGGGGCGGTATATCCATCTGGGACTCACGAGCAGCGACGTGCTCGACACCGCATCGGCATTGCGCCTAAAGAAAGCCACTTCTGCCTTATTAGACTCCCTCGAAACGCTTAGGCGATCGATACTCGACCAGGCCTGGACGTTTAAAGATGCGCTCTGCGTCGGCCGCACGCATGGGGTGCACGCGGAGCCGATGACGTTCGGGCTCAAGCTCCTCAACTGGTACGATCAACTCGGGCGAGACGCGAAGCGCCTTGAAATGGCGAGGGAAGAAATTTCCTGGGGCAAGATATCGGGCGCCGTGGGGACATATGCCCATTGCCCTCCAGAGATCGAAGCGAGGGCTTGTGCGGTTTTGGGTCTGAGGCCAGCTGCGGTATCCAATCAAATATTGCAGCGGGATGCTCATGCTCATCTGTTAGCCGTCCTCGCTATAATGGGCACTGCCGTAGAGCGAATGGCCCTGGAAGTGAGACATCTTCAGCGCACTGAGGTCTTGGAAGCGCTTGAACCTTTCGGCAAAGGGCAAAAGGGCTCAAGCGCCATGCCGCATAAACGCAATCCCATCACCTGTGAGCGGCTTTGCGGGATGGCAAGACTGCTTCGAGGTTATGCCCAGGTGGCGATGGAGAACGTGGCGTTATGGCACGAGCGCGATATAAGCCACTCGTCCACAGAGAGAGTCATATGGCCCGATGCCTTCCACATCGCCCACTACATGCTTAAAACCGCACAGAGGGTCGTAGTTGGGATGGAGGTGGACGTAAAACGTATGGAAGAGAACTTTAACCTGACCAAGGGGCTCATATTCAGCCAAAGCGCCTTGTTGACCCTCGTAAATGCCGGCATGGCGAGAGACGAGGCTTACGCCGTGGTCCAGGAGGATGCGATGCGCGCTTTCAAGGATGGCATTTCTTTCGTCGATGTTTTAAAGGCAGATGAGCGCATAATCGCTCGCATCAAAGAGAGCGATCTCGAGAGAGCCTTTGACCCCAAGAGATATTTGAAACACATAGACGACATTTTTGGGCGTTTCTCTCGCCCTGAGTAAAAATGGAAAGGGGTGCACGGTATGGCCGTTCCCGACAGGAATATGGCTCTTGAGCTGGTAAGGGTAACCGAGGCTGCGGCGATGGCGGCAGGGCGTTGGATGGGCAGAGGCGATAAAAACGCTGCCGATGGAGCAGCAGTGGAAGCGATGCGTTTCATGCTCAATACCGTCCGCATGGACGGGGTTGTCGTCATAGGGGAGGGAGAAAAGGACGAAGCGCCCATGCTCTATAACGGCGAGCGATTGGGAAGCGAATCCGAGCCTCAAGTCGATATAGCCGTAGATCCGATCGATGGTACTCGATTGACAGCCATGGGGTTGCCAGGCGCGGTCAGCGTGGTGGCCGTAGCCGAGCGCGGTACGATGTACGATCCGCGCCACATATTTTACATGAATAAAATAGCCACAGGCCCTGAAGCGGCAAGTGAAATTGACATCGAAGCGCCGGTGCGCGAGAACCTCGCCAGAGTGGCAAAGGCCAAAAGGAAGTCTGTGGAAGATATTACTGTGGTGATACTCGACCGCCCACGCCATGAAGGCCTGATAAAAGAGGTAAGGAGCGCTGGTGCCAGGATAAGGCTGATTCAGGACGGAGACATTTCTGGCGCTCTCACTACCTGCATGCCGGAAAGCGGTATCGACCTTCTTCTCGGCATAGGCGGTTCTCCGGAGGCCGTCGTTTCCGCCTGTGCCATTAAGTGCGTGGGAGGGAATATGGTGTGTAAACTATGGCCCCGCAACGATGATGAAGCTTCGCGATGCCGCGAGCTCGGGATGGATCTCGACGCCGTATTGGGCCTTGATGACCTCGTGGATAGCAATAATGTTTTCTTTGCTGCTACAGGTGTGACCGACGGAGAACTGTTGCGCGGCGTTCGTTACGAAGGGGAGCACATACGAACTCATTCGCTCGTCATGCGCTCTTTGAGCGGCACGATCCGATATATAGAGGCTATACATCATCTCTCTAAACTTCAGACTATAAGCGACATATCTTACGGCCCGCGCTTCGCCTAAAGCATCTCTAAGGCCACACCTAAAGGCGGAAGCGACCGTGCTTGCCAATGACAAACGGACCGATTATAATACAAACTACGATGTAAGTCTGCGGACATAGCTCAGCTGGTAGAGCATCGGCTTCCCAAGCCGAGGGTCGCGGGTTCGAATCCCGTTGTCCGCTCCAAAGAAAGAGCAGGAGGAGGGAAATCCTCCTCCTTTTTATGCAGAGGACGAGAAAGCCGATAATTATCACATCACTCGGTGATATTAAAGGGTGAGCGTAATCCGTTGTGGCACCTTCGTTTTCTCAAAAGTCCCATGCTTACAAGGGTTCAGCCACTTGGCGTGAGGAAACGGGAAAGGCCGTGTGATTATTTGTAGACTAAAATCTGAAACTTGACTCAGCTTACCAATAGATATTAATATATAGCTCGTCTGTGTCGTTAGTGTAAGCATAAAAGCTACATAGTTGCTTTTGTAGGAGGTAAATACATTGCCTGATGATCTTATGAGCAAGATAAAAGACACGGAGTCTGAGGCCAAGCGAGTTATAGAGGAAGCCAGGAAAGAGGCGCGCCGCATAATTTCCGAGGCCAGGGCAAAGGCTGAAAAGATGCTCGAGGAGGCCAATCAACGAGCGCGATCGGAGTATCGCGAGGCGATAAATCGTATTGAGAAAGAAGCTGAGATTGCCTCCCAGAAGATCGTCGAAAAAAGTGTCGCTGAGAGTCGCAAGTTTATCGACAAGCACCGCTCTATAGTTCCGGAGATAGCCGTTTGGTTGACCGAAGAGGTGATGGCGAAGTATGGCCATAGTAGAGCTTAAGCACGTTGACCTCTTGGTTCACTCGTCAGTTGAGAATGAGGTTGCAGCTGAAATTCAGCGGCTGGGCTTCTGTGAACCTATTTCGCTCATTGGAGAAGAGGATCGATCATCTCATGCATCTAAAGTACGGTTATATGATGAAAGGTTATCCGACGTCCGATTCATCTTACGGTTTTTAGAACCGTATTATCAAGGGAAAGAGGATAAAATAGCATGGCTTTTGGGCGAAAGACCCAAAAGGCGGTGGGAGGAGCTGGTTGGTTCGGAAAACCAGCTTGTCCTTCAGGATTTGAGCCAGCGATTGCGGTCAATAGAGCGCAGAATGACCGAGTTGCGTTCGGAGCTTTCAAATTTACAGGCGCAAAAAACCCTGTTGAAGCGGCTCAATGGCTTTCCTTATCCCCTTGCCATCATTTCAGGTACAGATACCTTGAGCGCCCAAATTGGCACAATTGGCGTCGAGGACATCCCGCCTCTTTTGGATTTATTAAAAAGCAGACTTGATCCCCAAAAGTGCGAATGGTTCATTGCTCCGCCACAAGGCAAAGATAAGGATACGCTTGTGGTTATTCTCTATTTGAAGGAGCTTGAGCCATCTGTAGCGGAGATAAGCGAAAAATGCAAACTCTCAAGTGTTGAGTTGCCGCGGGAGCTTAAGGGTAAGGTAGAAAATGAAATAAGAGGTATCGACGAGAAAGAAGAAAAGCTTTTGAGTGAAAGGGAAGGTCTTGAGCTGGAGATTCAAAATGCGGCAGAACATTATATTCCAGCAGTTAGAGAGCTTCACGATTATTACACCACCCTTAAAGATCGATACCAGGCTCTAAGCGAGGGTAGGCATAGCGATCAGACATCTTTCTTGAGCTTCTGGGTTCCACTGCCCTGTATAGATCTTTTCAAGCAGAAGTTGGCACGGTGGAGCGACATGATGGAGATGGGGATCTACGATCCGCTGCCTGATGAGGAACCACCGATCATTCTAACAAACCCTCGATTTATTCAACCATTTGAGCCGCTGACCACGCTATACGGTTTGCCAGCATATGGGGGGGTTGACCCTACACCTCATATGTCGCCCTACTTCTGTCTCTTCTTCGGTTTTTGTCTGGGCGATGGGGTCTACGGGATCGCTTTGGCTTTGCTTTCTACCTATGCACTTTTGCGATATGACGTTAAGGGTGGCCTAAAGCGTTTTTTAACGCTCTTCTTGCTGTGCGGCCTGTCTTCGGTAGTGATAGGAGCGCTCACCGGATCCTGGGCTGGAAACGCGATCGATGCGTTCAGTATTTTGAGACCCCTAAAGCCGCTCAAGGATGCTGTGATGATAGGTGACCCGACGAGTGACCCGCTCTCTTTCTTAGCAGTTGCCCTTGCTTTGGGTATTGTGCAGATCCTTTACGGCCTATCCTTGGCCTTCGTGGACGCTTGGAGAAAGGGTGATCACTTAGGAGCGGTGGGCGATAAGGGGAGTTGGATTGTTCTGATAGTGGGGCTCCTCCTTTGGGGAGGAGAGGCGATGGGCTATCTGGGTGGCGCTTTGGGAATCGCAGGAAAGGTGTTGGCGATTGCTGGTGCGATCACGATAGTGGCCACGCAAGGTAGAACGAGAAAGAACCCCCTTGTGAAAACATTGGTCGGGCTGATCAGCCTCTACAACATAACATCCTATTTGGGGGATACATTGAGTTACAGCCGTTTGCTCGCTTTGGGCATGGCCAGCGCAGTCGTCGGAATGATCATAAACACCCTTTCGGGTCTACTCTCTGGCATTCCTTTAGTTGGACCCATCTTGGGCGTTTGTCTCTTCATTATGGGGCACATTTTTAGCTTGGCAGTAAACGCCTTAGGAGCTTTTGTACACTCCTTGCGTCTTCAATACGTGGAATTTTTTAGCAAATTTTATTCGGCCAGCGGACGACCTTTTCGTCCACTGTGTTACGAAATGCGTTATATATCTTTAGTTGATGAGGAAATAAAGTAGAAGAAGGGAGTGTGACGGTTTTAATGGAATTGGGTATGGTATTTACAATCTTGGGTGCTGCTTTGGCTACAGGTTTTGCTGGCATAGGATCGGCTATCGGGGTAGGCATTGCGGGTGAGTCTGGAGCTGGTGTGCTCACCGAAGATCCCGGCAAGTTTGGTTTGGTGCTCCTCCTTCAGGCGCTGCCAGGGACTCAGGGCATTTACGGTCTGCTCACGGCATTTTTTGCGATAATGAAGGTTGGGCTTTTGGGTGGAGCTCCTGCGAGCTTGACCGTATGGCAAGGATTGGGGATCATGTTAGCCTGCGTGCCCATAGCTATAGGTGGGTATTTTTCTGCCGTTGCTCAAGGGAAGACATCAGCTTCGTGCATTCAGCTGATCGCCAAGAGACCTGGAGAGATAGGCAAAGCCATCATTTTGCCGGCCATGGTTGAGACGTACGCAGTATTGGCGCTCTTGATGAGCATAATTCTCTTGAATGGCATACAAATATAGCCTGTAGGGGAGACAATTATGGCCTTACAGGATATTGTAACTAAGATAGAATCAGATGCCCGTCAACAGGCAAAGGAAATCATTGAGAAGGCTCAACAACAGGCAAAGACGATCCTCTCCGAGGCTGAAAAAGAGGCCCATGAAATAGAAGAGGAATGGCGCAAGAGATACCAGATAGAAAAGGATGAAATATTTAAACGGCGAGAAATTGTGGCCCATTTGGATGCCAGGAAGCTGCGCCTTGCAGCGCAGAGGGAATTGATCGAAGAGGCTTTCGCCGAAAGCATCAACAAGCTGCAGCAACTTGACAGCGAAGGATATACAAGCTGGATGAACGCCCTCCTCGAAGAAGCCATTCAAAGTGTTGAGGATAAGCGTGGCGAAGTATTATTATGCAAGAAAGAGAAGGTTCTCGATGAGGGATGGATCAAGCGCTTTAACGAAGAACATGGTACCGATCTTGCCATTGCAAAGGAAAGGCTCAGTGCGTCTGGTGGCTTTCTACTGAGAATTGAAAGGGTGGAAGTGAATTGCACTTTTGAGAAGTTGGTTGACTTCGTCCGCGATGATTTGGAACCCGAGGTAGTGCATCGCTTCCTTGCTAGATAGGCGTGAGCGAGATGACGAGGAATGAGACGTTCGTTTACGCAATAGCCAGGCTTAAGGCGATGGAAAATCGCTTTCTCGATCGTAGTATATTTCAGCGCATGATCGAGAGCGAAGATGCTCAAACAACCCTTAAGGTCCTTGGCGAGACCAGCTACGCGAAGTGGTTTTCCTCTTCCGAGGCGGACATTTCGTTTGATAAGGTATTGGACTTAGAGTTGCAAGGTTTTTATGACGAAGTGGAGAAATTTGTGCCCGATAGTTCTCTCATTTTGCTCTTTCGCTTACCTTACGATTATCACAACGTCAAAGTAGTTTTAAAGAGCTTCATATCGCAACGACTGGGCGGAGAGAAGCGCTGGGATCTTTTGACCCCCCTTGGCTCCATCTCCACGGATGATCTCATTTTGGCCATCGAAACCGAAGATTTTGGTCTTCTTCCTTATGGACTCAATGCCCTTTTGCCGCAATGCCTCTCCTTCTGGGAGCAGTCACGCGATATGCTGGAGATCGAGCGCATCTTGGATGCTCATCTTTTTAACAGCCTCGTCGCTCTGTCTAAAAAGTTGCCCTATGACGGCATTGACCATTATGTGAAAAACAAGATAGATGCCGAAAATATCCGGGCGGCACTTAGGCTAAAGCGGGCGAATATCGATGCAAATAAGATATCTGGTTTTTTTCACGAAGGGGGCACTTACACGGCAGATCTGTTAATACGCCTGATCGACGAACCTTTGGAGGGATGGCAAAGAATCCTATCGTTTGGCGACGCCGTGAGCGCTTTAGAGTCCTTACAGGAGGTTCATCGGGAAGCCGAGATGTTGGTGCAACTGGAAAGGGTCTTAGATGACTTTCTTACAAAAATTTTGGACAAGTGTCGCTATGATGCCTTCTCTCCGGAGCAGATATTGCGCCACATCCATCTCAAGGAGACGGAGATAAAGAATTTGAGGATCATTCTTGTGGGAAAAACGAGCGGTGTCAGCGGAAATGTTATAAGGGGGTTGCTGCGATATGTCCCCTAAAGGGCTTTATATGGCTGCGCTGGGCGATTATGAGAGCGTGCTGCCACTTCAAGCTGTGGGTATACAGCCTTTCGTCGTCAAAGAAGACATATCCGAGGCGGAGGTCGGCAAATTGCTGCATCGCCTTATGGATGGCCAATGTGCGGTGGTCTTTGTAGTCGAATGGCTGTTCGAGCAATACGCTCATCTGATAGATGAATTTGTCAGCAATAGCGAGATCAGCGCTATCCCCATACCGAACGTCAAAGGTTCGCGAGGAATTGGCGCAGAGTTGCTTAGGCAGTGGGTGGAACAAGCAGTAGGCATGGACATATTCTCATGAAAAATAATCTTCTTTATCTTCTTATCCATGCTATGCCCTTTTGGAGGTGACAATATTGGCTAATATCGTAGGAGTCATATCGCGGATATCGGGCCCTCTCGTCGTGGCGAGCGGCATGTCAGGCACATCCATGTACGAGGTTGTCCGCGTAGGAGAGCTCGGCCTCGTCGGAGAGGTAATCGAACTGAAAGGAGATACGGCTTCGATCCAGGTTTATGAGGAAACGTCCGGATTAAAACCGGGAGAGCCCGTCGTAGCTACTGGAGCCCCTCTAAGCATCGAACTTGGACCAGGTTTGATTGAACAGATATACGACGGCATTCAGAGGCCTCTCAACATAATCGAAAGCGAGACCCAAAGCCCTTACATCCCTCGAGGCATCACTTTGCCTGCCCTTGATCGAGAGAAAAAATGGGATTTCGAGCCGCGCGTAAAAGCGGGCGAAGATGTGGAGCCTGGCGCTATCCTCGGCGTGATTCGAGAGACCGTTCTCGTCGAGCATCGCGTCATCCTCCCTCCCGGGATTAGCGGTAAAGTGAAGGATATAAAATCCGGCACTTTTACCGTGGAAGACGTCATAACCGTAATCGAGGGCGACGACTGCGCTCATGAGGTAAGGATGTTACAGCGCTGGCCAGTGAGGCAACCGCGCCCCGTGGCGAGAAGGCTTCCGCCGGTTGTCCCGCTTCTCACCGGACAGCGCGTCATCGATACGTTTTTCCCTATAGCCAGAGGCGGAACAGCATGCGTGCCCGGTCCTTTCGGCTCTGGCAAGACTGTCATCCAGCATCAGCTCGCCAAGTGGGCAGATGCGGAAATAGTGGTCTACATAGGATGTGGCGAGCGTGGCAACGAAATGACCGACGTGCTCTTAGAGTTCCCAGAGCTCGAGGACCCGAGAACGGGAGAACCGCTCATGAAGAGGACAATACTCATAGCCAACACCTCGAATATGCCTGTGGCTGCAAGGGAAGCCAGCGTATATACAGGTATAACGTTGGCCGAGTATTATCGCGATATGGGCTACTCAGTGGCTCTCATGGCCGATTCGACCTCCCGTTGGGCAGAGGCGCTCAGGGAGATCTCCGGCAGGCTCGAGGAGATGCCCGGAGAGGAAGGATACCCGGCGTACTTGGGGACGCGCTTGGCCTCCTTTTACGAAAGAGCCGGCAGGGCTATATGCTTGGGAAAGGACCAAAGGGAAGGATCTATAACGGTTATCGGGGCGGTCTCTCCTCCAGGAGGAGACCTTTCTGAGCCGGTGAGCCAAAATACGCTGCGCGTGACCAAGGCATTCTGGGGATTAGACGCCAATCTGGCCTACCAGCGGCACTTTCCGGCCATCAATTGGCTCGACAGTTATTCCCTCTACGTCGATCGCTTGGGAGAATATTGGGATGAGCGATATGACGGCGAGTGGAGTACGCTGCGCACGGAAGCCATGTCAATCTTGGAAGACGAGGATAGATTGAGAGAGATCGTCCGCTTGGTGGGCATAGATGCTCTCTCCAAGGAAGAGAGACTGCTCCTTGAGACCGCCAAGTCGCTCAGGGAAGATTTTCTCCATCAAAACGCCTTTCATGAGATCGATACTTACGCTTCCATGGACAAGCAATTCCGCATGTTGCGCAACATCCTCACCTTCCACCACGTGGCCACGGAAGCGTTAAAGAGAGGAGCGCAGCTAAAAGACGTGACAGAGCTCGAGGTCAGAGACAAAATAACCAGGATGCGCTATATAGACGAGAAAGAGCTGGAAACGCTCGATGCTTTGGAAGAAGAGATTAAGGCACAAGTAGGCCAGCTTGTACCTGCGGAGGATGATATCTATGTTGCCTAAGGAGTATCGAACTATAAATAACCTCTCCGGTCCGCTTATGATGGTTGAAAAGGTCACAGACGTGAGATATGACGAATTGGTCGAGATAGAGCTATCGAGCGGAGAGAAGAGGAGGGGACGGGTTCTCGAGGTGACCTCCGATATGGCCTTAGTGCAGGTGTTCGAGGGCACAACGGGCATAGACGTGAAGACCACTAAAGCGACCTTCCTCGGGAAAGTCCTCACATTGCCGGTGAGCAGGGATATATTGGGTAGAGCTTTCAATGGAAGAGGAGACCCGATAGACGGAGGAGTTCCCATACTCCCCGAGAAGCGCCTCGACGTAAATGGTTACCCCATGAACCCATACTCCCGCGATTATCCGTCAGAATTCATCCAGACAGGGATTTCGACGATAGATGGCATGAATCCCTTGGTGCGAGGGCAAAAGCTGCCCGTATTTTCCGGCAGCGGAATGCCGCACAACAACATCGCTGCACAGATAGCCCGTCAATCTACGGTGCTGAGCGGACAGGAGACGTTCGCCGTGGTCTTCGCCGCCATGGGAATCACTTTCGAGGAGGCCTCCTTCTTTATGGAGGACTTTAGGCGCACTGGAGCAATAGAGAGGACAGTTATGTTCTTGAATCTTGCGGATGACCCGGCAATTGAGCGCATCATGACGCCGCGGCTTGCCCTCACCTGTGCAGAATATCTGGCCTTTGACCTCGATATGCACGTTCTGGTAATCTTGACGGACATGACGAATTATTGCGAGGCTTTGAGAGAGATATCCGCCGCCCGCAAGGAAGTCCCTGGAAGAAGGGGGTACCCAGGTTATCTATACACCGACTTGGCGACTATGTACGAAAGGGCTGGCAGGCTCAAGGGCAAAAGCGGCTCCATAACGCAGATCCCGATCCTCTCCATGCCTGAAGACGACAAGACTCACCCCATACCAGACCTCACCGGGTATATAACAGAGGGGCAGATAATTCTGAGCCGTAGCCTTCACAGAAAGGGGATATACCCCCCCGTTGACGTGTTGCCATCGCTTTCGCGCTTAAAGGATAAAGGCATAGGTGCCGGCAAAACTCGAGAAGATCATGCAGATCTCTTAAACCAGCTGTTCGCCGCTTATGCCAGGGGGAAGGAAGCGAAGGAGCTCGCCACGATCCTCGGAGAGGGAGCCTTGACAGAAGAAGACAAGGCCTTTGCGGCATTTTCTGACGCCTTCGAGGACAAGTATGTGCGTCAAGGAGAATACGAAAACCGCAGCATAGAGGAGACGCTTGACTTGGGTTGGGAACTTTTGACCTTGATCCCGACGAGGGAGCTCAAGCGAGTACGGGATGCCTATATCGAAAAATATTTAAAACCGAAAATAAAACAGGACAACGAAGGAGAAGTCAAAGAGGCGGTCGCGCAGAACGCTTAAGGGAGAGAGGCAGTATGGTCAGTAAGATTAAAGTAAACCCCAATCGTATGGAGCTTTCACGACTGAAAAAGAGACTAGCCGTGGCGAAGCGCGGGCACAAACTCCTCAAGGACAAGCAAGATGCTCTCATCAAAGAGTTTCTTGCTAAGGCCAGAGCGACGCGCGAAAAAAGAGGCGAACTCGAGGGTGAGTTGGCGAGTTGCTATCAAAGCTTTTTAATGGCCCGGGCGCAAATGTTGCCTGTGATGCTTGAACAGGCTCTGCTCTTTGCTACCGGGCAGTGCGAGATACGAAGGTCTTTTCGCAATGTAATGAGCGTGTCAGTTCCTCGCTACGAAATTACACAAGAGGGTGGCAGGCTCAATTACGGCCTTGCCATGACTTCGGGCAGCTTAGACGTAGCGCTTGAACGGTTTACTGCTCTGTTGCCAAAGTTAGTCGATCTCGCTGCAGAAGAAAAGGCCCTTCGTTTTATGGCTAAGGAGATAGAGCGCACCAGAAGGCGCGTTAATGCCCTTGAGCACGTGTTGATACCGTCCTTTGAGGACGCGATTAAAGGGATAACGATGAAGCTCGACGAGATGGAGCGCTCTAACTTGAGCCGCCTCATGGTTATAAAAGAGATAGTTAGAGCTCATTAAAAGCCATGAATGATGAAGCTCGTCCCATTATAATTTCGTATGATGGTGTAATGCCCAATATAGCAAAGAGTGTATTCGTGGCACCTTCTGCGGTGATCGTGGGGAACGTGACGCTGGAAGAGGAATCGAGTGTCTGGTTTCAGGCGGTCATCCGCGGCGACTTAAACGGCATTTGTATTGGCAAGGGCACTAATGTCCAGGATGGATGCATAATACACGTCACCCATGAACGGGGTGTGAGCGTAGGAGAAGGGGTTACGATCGGCCATGGAGCTATCCTTCATGGATGCACTATAGAAAGCAGATGCCTCGTGGGGATGAGGTCAACCATACTCGACGGTTCTCACATAGGCGAAGAGTCGATAGTGGCAGCCGGAAGCCTCGTCACCGAGGATAAAGAATATCCGCCGCGCAGTTTGATCATGGGAACTCCTGCGAAGGTGGTGCGCAGCTTAAGCGCTGACGACATGAAGACGATCTTCACCTTTGCCAGCTCATATTTGGAGCTGGCAAAGCGTTACATGGGTCTCCTGTAAAGAAACGCCCCTGGAGAGATAAAGCCAATTTCTTTATACTCGAATATATGTTCTGTTGTCCCCGCCATTAAGTATCCGCCAGGTCGTAAGGCAGTATAGAATTTGCGGTAAAGTTTGGACTTCGCTTCTGGTGAAAAATAAATTACTACATTGCGGCACAGGATCAGGTCATACCACTCTTCAGGGAAAGGATCTTTTATCAGGTCTTTCACGGAAAAACGCACGCGCCTTTTGAGCATGTCTTTTATCTGGTACAGTTCCTTTCCTTTAGGTTCAAAGTATCGCGGCAACCATTCCTTTGGCACATTGACCAACTGACGCTGATGGTAAACACCGTCCATCGCTTTCTTGAGGGCGTTTACGTCTATGTCCCAGGCGTCGATGGGTTGGGAATCGTCGAGATTTGCTTCATTGGCCAACATCGCGAGGGAGTAGGGCTCTTCGCCAGTAGCTGCCCCAGCGCTTAAAAACCTTAGTTTTTTGCTCTTTCTAAGATCTACAAGCTCAGGTATTACGACATCCTTGAGGTGCCACCACCGCACAGGATTTCGAAAGAACTCCGAGACGTTGATCGTCAAATAATCGAGGAATTCTCTTAGTTTTTCCGGGTCTTTGGAAATATAATCGTAGAATTGATCGTACGAATGCATATTCCAACGTTGCATTAGCATATGTACTCTACGATGGATTTGGTATTTATAGGCGTCAAGGTCAAGACCCGTCAACTCGCGAACGCGCCGCTTAAATATATCATACTCCGGGGGGGCTGGATAAGGCCTTTCTTCCCTCATGTCTTTTGTCTTTCCTCCCTTGTGCCACGCTCTTTGACCCCGCTTGTTCTATTCTACCTGGAAAATTGACTTTTGATGATATATAATTTTGCAGTAGGAGTATCCCATGCGATCGCTCCTTTCCAAGGAGAGGAAAGTCCGGGCTCCACAGGGCAGGACGCTGGATAACATCCAGTGGACGCAAGTCCAGGAGAGTGCCACAGAGACATACCGCCTTCTTTGAAAGAAGGTAAGGGTGAAAAGGTGGGATAAGAGCCCACCAGCCGCGGGGCGACCCGCGGGCTAGGCAAACCCCGTCCGGAGCAAGGCCAAGTAGGGAGGGTTGAGGCTGCCCGCTGACCTCCGGGTAAGGCCGCTTGAGGACGAGCGCAAGTTCGTCCTTAGATAAATGATCGCGCAATACAGAACCCGGCTTATGGGGTGCTCTCGTTTCGCTATATAGGTCTAAAGTCCTCACTTGTCCAGAGATAAATAGGTCTCTGGACTCTTTTTTGCCCATCTTTGGGATTTGGTGGAATATTGTGGAAGAAAGT
>LDZS01001780.1_pt1 | contig 63969 bp, 60 predicted proteins | sample 615471 | NCBI WGS metagenome assembly LDZS01 (sample SAMN03408295, study PRJNA278302) | terrestrial metagenome | isolation source: oil reservoir sample K3 | place: USA: Alaska, North Slope, Kuparuk formation | collected 2013
GCCATTTTGTTTGGGATGCTCTATCTGGCCGGAGCCCGTCCCTTGCATTTGTTGAGCCTCATTTGTGGGGGTCTGGCAGTTGTGGTGCTTGCCCTGGTGCTGCATTTTTCTCCGCTTCACCTCCCTCTCCCATTGAAGGAGTACCAGATCGCCAGGCTTGTTGTCTTCCTCGACCCTTATAAGGATCCTCAGGGTGCAGGTTATCACATTATTCAGTCTCTCGTTGCCATCGGTTCTGGTGGTCTGTGGGGGAAAGGGCTTTATCGGGGTTCCCAGGTGCAGCTGAATTTTCTTCCCGAACACCATACTGACTTCATTTTTTCCGTGGTTGGGGAGGAGCTCGGTTTTCTGGGGGCTTCCTTCCTGCTTTTGCTTTATTTTTGCCTCCTCTACAGGACACTGAAAATCGCTTTCCAGGCAGGTGACCTCTACGGAAGGCTTTTAGTTGGCGGGATCTTCTCAATGTGGCTGTTCCACATTGTCGAAAATATCGGGATGACCATTGGCTTGATGCCGATTACGGGAATACCCCTCCCTTTTTTGAGCTATGGAGGAAGCTTTATGCTCACTAATATGCTTGCCGTGGGTCTTATTTTAAACATTTATCAGAGGAAAGAAAGGATGCTCTTCTAGCATATCTTTCCAGGCAAGGCCATAATATTTTTACTGATAAGGTGGGGAGGGGTTAGGTTTGAAAGAGTATTCACTTAACCGGTTGCAGCAGTTGAAGAAATTTTTTTGGCGTTGTCTGCTTGCTTCACTGCTGTTTTGTTTTTTCTGGTGGCTGATCAACGGGGGAGGTGAAGTGGGGAGGTTTGCGGAAAACATGATCGGTTACCTGGTGAACAGGGATTATGATCTTGAATCTGCCTGGGAGCAGGTGAGTAGAGGCATCTTTCCCAAAAGTGGGCTTGAGGGTGAAGCGTTCGAACAAGTCACCTCTTCTTACCCAGACCTTCCAGCAACAGGGAAGGTAGTCCGGGGATTTGGCTGGCAGAAGGGAAGAGATGGCTGGCCGCGTTTCAGTGAAGGGATTGAGCTGGAGGTTAGTGAGGGAGCCCTTGTGCGTGCTGTTCTTCCTGGAAGGGTTGTCATGATCGGAGAAGACGAGATTTTGGGGAAGTACCTGATCATTGAACACGAAGGTGGTTGTGCGAGCCTTTACGGGAGGCTTGCGGAAATCGGGGTTCAACAAGACCAGGAGGTCGTGCAGGGACAGGCTGTGGCTTCAGTTCGCGGGAAGTTCTTTCACTTCGAGGTTCGCCAGGGAGACCACCTCGTTGACCCTCTTCAAAGCTTCCAGAAAGAATCGTGATTCCCTACTCGTTTTCCTTGAGCACTCGTGCCCTGGCGTAGGTGCGGTAGACCTTGGTGATCTCCACGGGAATCGTTTCTCCCACAAAGGCCCTGCCGTTCTCTACATCAATGACATATCCGTGAACCCGAGCGATCCCGTCTTCTGGGTTGCTGGCATGGGCATCTTCCACCTTGACTTCGAGGATTTCTCCAACTTTTACGGGTGCAGATAGTGTCGCTATTTCCTTCTGGTCGTGTAGGCTTCTGACGTGGACCTCTTCCATATGGAGGTTTTCCATGCCCTTGACAATGATCTGCTTCCCTGTATCCTGCTCCAGTTCTCGGAGTCGGCTGCCTCCGCTACCGATTAGAAGTGCGGCCACACTGGGGTGAGCCTCTACGAGAAGCGCGGGGGCTTGAGTTTTCCGAGCAAGGTCTTTGATTTCCTGACACGCCTTTAGGCTCACAGTTTCTTCAGAAAGGATCTTTCCTTTCCCTTCACAGTAAGGGCAGGGTCTTTCAAGGATGCTGCTCAAGCTCGGTCTCACTTTCTTTCTGGTGAGTTCTACCAATCCCAACTGGGTAAGGCCAAGGACGAACGTTTGGGTTTTGTCTTTTTCGAGTTCTTTTTCCAGGTGTTTAAGGACTTCATTCTTGTGCTCCGGGGATTCCATGTCAATGAAGTCGATGATGATGATCCCTCCCAAATTGCGGAGGCGCAACTGGCGGGCGATTTCCTTCACTGCTTCCATATTGGTATGGAAGGCTGTTTCGGCGAAGTTTTTGGAACCCGTGTACTTCCCGGTGTTGACGTCAATTACGGTCAGTGCTTCGGTTTCCTCGATCACGAGATAGCCTCCGTTCTTCAGCCAGACTTTAGGGCGCAAGGCCCTGTTAATTTCTTGTTCAAGCCCAAACTCTGACCAGAGGTCTGCTTCGTGGAGGACGACCCTCGTTTTCAGGTGGGGACCAATCACCTCCAGAATTTTGAGGGCTTTTTTGTATGTTTTTGGGTCATTGATCACGATTCTTTCCACATCTTCGCTAAAGAGGTCCCGTAATACCCAGGAGACAAGTTCTACTTCCCTGTGCAGGAGCGCGGGAGCACTGGTTTTTGCAGCCTTTTCCAGAATCTCCTGCCACATGGCGTAGAGGGCAAGGACGTCTTTCCGAAGGCCTTCTTTATCGATACCTTCGGCCGCGGTTCTGATGATCAAACCTATACCCGGAATCCGGATCTCTTCACCAATGGCTTTTAATCGCTCCCTTTCCCTTTCTCTGTGGATGCGCCTGGAAACACCGAGACAATCCATATTGGGAAATAAAACTGTATACCGGCCTGGGAGGGTTATCTGGGTAGTCACCCGCGCTCCTTTGGTTCCCAGAGGTTCTTTAACAACTTGGACGAGGATTTCCTGGCCCTCCTGGAGCAGGTTCTGGATCGGGAGCTTTTTTCCTTTTTCCTCTATATCTGGATGAATCGGGCTTTTGTGGACATCGTCAACATGGAGGAAGGCATTCCGTTCCAACCCGATGTTTACGAAAGCTGCCTGCATTCCGGGAAGGACGTTTTCCACCCTGCCTTTGTAAATGTTCCCTGCCAGGCGGACGTCAAAGGCGCGCTCCAGGTAGACCTCCATCAACTGGCCGTTTTCCAAGACCGCGGCCTTTGTTTCTTCTTTGGTGACATTGATGATAATCTCCTTTTTCATTTCCCAACTGATTTCCTTGGCCCCTCCTTAGCTTGTTTCTTTTTCCCAGAAATTCTTTTTTTCTCCCATCGGTGTGACCAGCTTTTCGCCCTGCTCTCGGAAAAGCCCCACCCTGGTAACTGGCGCGCATTCTGGTTTCTGCCAACAGTTGCCATGCCTGAAGAGAACCTCGAGGACCCCTCGCAGAGGAACCTCCCCAGGGCCCACCCTTACCAGCAGGTCGAGAACAGGTTTCCCTTCCTGGATCGAAATCCGGGCGTTTTTAATCCCGGTCTTGATGTCAAAAATCTTACCGTCCTTGGGGCGCCGGTAGAACCACTCTCCCGGTTGTCTCAACTGTTCAATTACTTCTTGCCAGGCAACACCCGCTTCGGGCAAGAGAACCCGGTACCAGGCGCAGTCGATGGCTTTGCTGAGAGGTGGGGCAACGGGAGGCAGCGCTTCAATCCTCTTTAGGCTCAAGCCTTCGGGAAGCTGACTCCCTAGTTGTGCTTCTGCTTTTTGGGAGGGAATTGGTCTCTCAAGTTCCAGGTCGAGGTATTCGTGGAGACCAGTCACCCCCACGATCAACGGAGGTCCTAAAGACAGCTTTGGACGGGGGTTAAAGCCACGGGTGTAAGCTACAGGCAGTCGTGCCCTGCGGACGGCACGGGTAAAGACACGAACAAGGTCGAGGTGGGAGATGAATCTGAGAACACCAGTTTTTGCGTATTCAACTCTGTATTTAAGCACCTAGAAGCACCCCTTTGTGTCTGGTTCTGCCAGAAGTGGGGACACCTCGAGAGCCTGACAGACTCCGCAACCCTCGCACCTTGAATTTCGGCAGTCGAAGGTAAGTTCACCTGCAAGGGCGCGATGGTGCTCGGAGATCAGGAACTCTTTTGCGATCCTACTGTCGATGTGGTCCCAGGGAAGAGGGTCTTCGTAGTTGAACTTTCTATTAGCGTAAAACTCCGGATCGAGCTGGTGTTCCTGAAAGCTTTTTTCCCAGAAGTGGAAACGGAAGTGTTCTGTCCAGCCATCGAACCTGCAGCCGTACTTCCAGGCACTGGCGATGACCGGAGCCAGCCTTCGGTCACCCCGCGCCAGAACTGCTTCCAGAAAGCTCATTTCTACGTTATGCCAATTATAAACCGCGCCGCTTTTTTGAACAAGGGTTCGCAAAAATTTGTGCTTTTCCTTCAGGACCTGGCGCTGGTTTTGAGCTTCCCACTGAAAAGGGGTGTGGGCTTTGGGTACAAATGAGGAGGCACTGATGGTTATTCTCGGTTTCCTTCTGGAGGATCTTTTACCGATTTCTTTCACCTTTCTCACAAGTTCGACAATACCTTCGAGGTCTTCTTTCGTTTCTGTGGGCAATCCGACCATGAAGTAGAGTTTGACAGCCTGCCAACCAGCCTCGAAAGCAGTTCTTACTGCTTCCAGAAAATCCTTTTCAGTGACCCCTTTGTTGATCACGTTTCTTAAGCGCTGGGTTCCCGCTTCTGGGGCAAAAGTGAGGCTGGTTTTCCGGGCGCCTGGGAGTTTGCGGGCGATCTGCACACTGAAGGAGTCAACCCGTAGGGAGGGTAGGTTGATTCCCGTTTCCAACTCACCGCACTTTTCCCGCAGCCGGGGCAGCAGGCTTTCCAGCTGGCTGTAGTCGAGGCTGCTCAGTGACACCAGGGAGAGTTCTTCGTAACCAGTGTTTTTGAGGATCTTTTCTGCCTGCCGCAGCAGCAGTTGGGGATTCCTCTCCCGCACCGGCCTGTAGATCATTCCTGCCTGGCAGAAGCGGCAGCCGCGGGTACACCCCCGAAACACTTCTACCATTCCCCTTTCGTGGACTGCTTCTGCAAGGGGAACGAGGGGTGCCAGCGGGAAGTAGGTATTGTTCAAGTCTCTGACTACACGCTTCTTGATCCGCCGGGGTGCAGCCTGATGGATTGGTTGAATTTCCCTGAACCTCCCTGCTTCATCGTAGAAGGCCTGGTAGAAGGAAGGAACATACACACCGGGAATTTGGCTGAGAGCCTCCAGAACCTCGTTCCTACTGGTTTTGGTTCTTTTCCAACCGATATTCTTGAGCACTTCTAGAATCTCCAGGAGAACTTCTTCTCCTTCTCCGATTACCAGGCAGTCGAAGAATGCGGCAACAGGCTCCGGATTGAAGGCAACGGGTCCCCCGGCGATCACCAGTGGTTGAGTAGTACGCTCCTGTGCATAGAAGGGGATTCCTGCCAAGTCGAGCATGTTCAGGATGTTGGTGAATGTCAGCTCATATTGAAGGGTGAACCCGATGACATCGAACTGGCCCAAGGGCCGCCAGGACTCTAGGCTGAAAAGGGGTAGACCTCTTTTGCGCAATTCTTCTTCCATATCTGGCGCAGGAGCGAAGACCCGCTCCATCAGGTAGTCGGAATGTTCGTTAACAAGACCATAGAGAATTTGGAGGCCGAGGTGAGACATGCCCACCTCGTAGAGGTCAGGAAAGGCGAAGACCATCCGAACTTTTGCTTGATCCCAATTTTTTCTGATGGCGTTCCACTCTGTTCCCAGATAACGGGCCGGTCGTTGCACATTGGGAAGGACTTCGTTTTCTAGAACTTCTTGAAGCATCTGATCCCAGCTCCTGAGTCGGTGTTTTGTTGCTTCTTTATTTTACCGCTTTTTCTGGATGTTTTAAAACATTTTAAAACATTGAAGAGAAGGGGCTTCGGTTGCTTGACAGGAGGGAGAGGAGCATGCTACAATGCGCATGTGTAAAAAACGCTTGGTGCGGGTCGAAAGTGCAGTCTAGAGGAACCAAGGCTGCCACCTGTGATACCAGCGGAAGGAGGAGTTGCTGTGTACGCCATCATCGAAACAGGAGGAAAACAGTGCCGAGTTCAGGAAGGTGACCTGATCAGGGTGGAGAAACTAGATGTGCCTGAAGGGGAAAAGGTTGTCCTGGATAAGGTGCTGGCAGTAGGAGAAGGGGAGAGCTTTCTTGTAGGGACACCTTTTGTTCCCGATGCCCAGGTTGTTGCCAAGGTGCGGCGTCAGGGGAAAGGAAAGAAGATCATCGTTTTCAAATACAAACCAAAGAAGAATTACAGGCGCAAGAGAGGTCATCGCCAGCTTTTTACAGAGTTGCTGGTGGAGGAGGTTATCTATCCTGGGATGCCGGAGAAAAGAGCGGAACCCGAGGCTTCTGAAGAACCTCAAGAGTAGCCTTCAGGAAGAGGTCGATGATTGAGGCGGTTTTTTTTGAAAATGAGTCTCATGAACTTGAGGGGTTTCAGGTTGCTGGACATGCAGGCTATGCCCCGGCAGGAGAAGACATCGTCTGTGCCGGGGTATCGGCGCTTGTCCAGGCGGCTGTTTGTGGTTTGGAAAAATTTCTTAGCACCCCCCCAGATGTCCAGAAGGTAGCCTGGGGTGAAGAGAACATTGTCTTCAAGGTGGTTCTTTCTCACTCTCTGTCAAGTCAGGAGAAGGAAAGGGCAAAGGTGATATTGGAAACCCTTGAACTGGGTTTAACGGGTATTGCCAAAAGTTATCCTGATTATATAAGGGTAAGACGTGCTATGAAAAGTCAATAGGCTAAAGCAAGAAGATCTTTGACAATCACATAGGGATCCTGGTCACACATTATCACCTGGTGGGGACCATTGATAATCCGGGTCATACGGTCGGTTATCTTTCCAGAGAGAGTAAATCAGATGGACAAGTTTTCTAGCAACAGCTCCGGTAGCAACGCTTGAATGCTTTCCCTGGCTGCGTTTTAGCTCATAATAGGCCTTTAGCTTTGGATTAAACCGCCGGGCTGAAACAGCAGCCAACCACAGGCTGTTTCTCAGGAGAGGAGAACCGCGTTTAGACATCCGGTTACGGGTACCTTCGAACAGACCTGAAGCTCTGACGGAAGCATCTAAACCGGCATAGGCCACAAGAGCCCGGGCGCCTGAGAAACGAGAAATATCCCCTATCTCACCGATAATTGCGGCAGCCAGAACGGGGCCAATGCCGGGGATGGTCTCAATTACGTGGCGATACGGGGTATCTTCGCTTGGGCGAAGCTCCTCCATAACTTCGTTGATTGCGTCCTCGATAACCTTTATCTGTTCCTCAATGAACTCGATTTGCTCTAAGCAAAGCGTAGCTGGAGAGTGAAAGCATCCAGAGCCAGGGTAATGCCGAAGGTGCCTTTAGCCAGAGACTGAATTTTTTCAGCCCTCTCCTCACCGAGGCGGCCGCGGGAATGCTCTTTCAGGAAAGCGGATAACTCAGAAAGATCCACTTCGGCCAGGTCTTCCGGTTCGGGGTAAGACTTAAGCAGTTCTCTGGAAGTCCGGATAAAGACATCTGAGAAACAGCCGGGGTATTCCGGAAAGATCCTGTCGAGGATACCGAGCACCTTGTTCTTAAGCCCACCGACCTGGCGAACGAACTCAAAGCGAAGCCGGGAGAGAGTCTGAAGCTTGAGAATCGTTTCAGATGGAAGCCTGGTTGCAGGGGCTCTTCCCAGTCGCAGCAGATCAGCAAGAAGCAGGGCATCCTTCTGGTCGGTCTTTGCTTTACGCACATAGAGATTACGCAGAGCATCTGACTGGATAGGGTTGATAACATGAAGCTGGAATCCTAGCTCGCTGAGGTGGCAAAAGAACAGGGAGCCAGTAATGTCCAGTGGCCTCCAGGCAGAACTTAACGCCGTCAGGCTCGATACCCAGCCTCTCTAATGCATGCAGAAGCTTATTCAATCCCCTCTTGCTGTTGTCTATATGCATCTGCAAGACAACATCGCCGGCGTCATTAACGAGGCACACCTCATGACGATGCTTGGCTACATCGATGCCACCATAAATCATTCTATCTCCCTACTTTCATTGAATTTGGGCAGGGTTCCCACAACCCTTACGAGTCACTCAACCTTGCGCGTAACTCGCGGCATGCAGCAAGCTGTATCCACAACGTGCTCATTCGAGTCCTCTCGTATGGGCGGGGCTTCACTCTTACCTTCGGGACAGCACTGCTTCCCAAGGAGGATGATCGAAGCCCCCTGCCTCTACGAGAATATTTATCCGAGTTGCACCGGGATCCCTGTGTGGTTGTCAAGGATCAGGCCTATTGTCTTGGAGCTGACTGAAACTAACTCTATAGTACAAGGAGGTGTGGTTGCCGTGGTTCTGGAAAAGTTTGATCTCCAGTTGTTTGCTCATAAGAAAGGTGTTGGTAGTTCCCGCAATGGTCGCGACAGTGAGTCCAAGCGGCTGGGTGTGAAGAAATATGGTGGCGAGTTTGTGACTGCTGGCAACATCATCGTCCGCCAGCGAGGGACAAAGATTCACCCTGGCAGGAATGTCGGTCGGGGCAAAGACGACACTCTCTTTGCTCTGATAGATGGTTATGTGCGTTTTGAATCGAAAGGGAAGAACCGCAAACAGGTCAGCGTCTATCCGGCATCAATGGTGATGTAAAAGCTGGAAAACTTCCCCTGGCTTTTCGCGGCCAGGGGGTTGTTGTCATTATGGCACAAGAAGCAGCGGTGGTTAGACAATGTTTTGCGACTACGTGAAGATTTACGTTAAAGCAGGTGACGGGGGAAACGGAGCTGTTTCCTTCCGTCGCGAAAAATATGTTCCTGCTGGTGGTCCAGATGGGGGTGATGGTGGCCGGGGTGGGGATGTAATCATTGTTGCTGATCCTAGGTTGAGCACCCTCATCGACTATCATTACCACAGGCATTACCGGGCTGAGCGGGGGGGTCATGGCAGGGGGAAGAACCAGCATGGAAAAAAAGGGGAGGACCTGGTCCTGCGTGTTCCTGTGGGAACAGTAGTCCGGGATGTTGGAGGAAGCTTTTGTGTTGACTTGATTAAGCCTGGGCAGGAAGTTATTGTTGCCCGGGGAGGACGTGGCGGGCGAGGTAATGCCCGCTTTGTTACACCTCAGCAGCGTACACCCAGGTTTGCTGAACGTGGTGATCCTGGTGAGGAGCGCTGGATTGAGCTTGAGTTGAAACTCATTGCTGATGTCGGGCTGGTCGGTTTTCCCAATGCCGGGAAGTCAAGTCTTTTGAGGAAGATCTCTGCTGCTCATCCGAAGGTAGCACCTTACCCGTTTACCACCCTGGAGCCGTGTTTGGGACTTGTCCGGGTAGATGAGGAAAGAAGCTTTGTGGTTGCCGACATCCCGGGTTTAATTGAAGGTGCCCACCAGGGTGTTGGTCTTGGTCACCGCTTCTTGCGCCACATTGAGCGAACAAGAGTCCTTGTTCATGTTGTCGATACTGCAGCAACTGAAGGCAGAGATCCGCGTTCAGATGTCAGGGCCGTGAACAAGGAACTGGAGTTGTATAACCCGGAACTGCTGAAACGCCCGATGGTCTTGGCTGCCAACAAGATGGATCTGCCTGGGGCTTCGAGGAACCTCCGCCTTCTCCAGGAGGAGTTTTCGGAGTACCAGATTTATCCGATATCAGCTCTTACAGGTGCCGGGGTCACTGAGCTCGTCAAGGGCCTTGCCCGAATTCTTGAAGAATTAGGTGAGCAGGAAGTTGTCCAGGAAACTGAGGTTCACCGTGTAGTCAGGGAAAGGACTGACCTGGGATTTCAAATTTTCGAGGAAGGTGAGGGGGTTTACAGGGTTTCCGGGAAGGTAGTGGAGCGTCTCGTTAGAAGGCTCGACCTGAATAATCCTGATGCTCTCCGTTACTTTCACTTGAAGATTCGAAAGATAGGTTTGGAGGAAGCTCTCCGGCAGAAAGGAATTAGACCTGGGGATGTCGTAAAAATAAACGATGTAGAGCTTGAGTGGAGTGATTGAGGGCTTTTGCTTTGGAATGGGGTGTTGGGGATTGCTTACAGGGAAACAGAAAAGGTTTTTGCGGGCTTTTGCCACCAGTCTTGATCCCCTTTTTCAGATTGGGAAAGCCGGAATTACGGAGAACCTTGTCCAACAGGTGGATCAGGCTTTAAAGGCGCGAGAACTGATCAAGCTGCGTGTTCTTCCTCAATGCCCTGAGGATGTCAAAAAGGTAGCCCAGAAACTTAAAGAACTGACTGACTCTGAACTTGTCCAGGTTATTGGTCGTAATTTCATCCTCTATCGCCAGGGGGAAAAGGCAAAAATCCAGTTGCCCTAAAGCATTAATTACTCTGGGAATTCAAGGGGACGGAGAAGCTGAAATGGAAAAAAGGGTGCGTGAGGAATTGCCGAAAGCACGTCGCCTCGTAGTCAAAGTTGGAACAAAGCTCCTCTGTGGCAATACAGGACAGCTCGACATGAAGAGGATGAGGGCACTTACTCACGACCTTGCCGAGGTCTGGAAACACGGTCGGGAAGTCGTCCTGGTCAGTTCTGGTGCCATCGGTGCTGGTGTGGGGAGATTGGGTCTCTCGAGGGTTCCGCAAACAATCCCTGAAAAACAGGCTGCTGCTGCTGTTGGTCAGGGAATTCTCATGCACCTCTACGAAAAGCTCTTTGCTCAAGAAGGGATAGTTGTTGCCCAGGTGCTCCTGACCAGAGAGGACATCACCAACAGGATGAGGTATCTCAATGCCAGAAATACCTTGGAGACCCTTTTCCACTATAAGGTAATTCCCATCGTTAATGAGAATGATACAGTTGCGGTTGAGGAGATCCGCTTCGGTGACAACGATACCCTGGCCGCACTTGTGGCTTGTGTGGTAGATGCCGACCTCCTGGTACTGCTTACAGACATGGAAGGTTTTTTTACAAGAGATCCCCACAAATCTGGTGAGGGGAAGTTGATTCACCAGATTGAAGAGATTACTCCGGAGATTGAGGCCCTCGCCGGGGGAAAAGGGTCTCCTCTGGCAACAGGTGGTATGGAAACGAAGATTCAGGCTGCGAAAATCACGATGGAGGCAGGGATTCCGCTGATCATTGCCAGTGGCCTTCACGAGGGCACTCTTCTCCGGATTCTCGAAGGCGAAGAAGTGGGGACACTCTTTGTTCCCCGCCACGACCGGATGCAGGCGCGCAAGCGCTGGATTGCTTTCGGGTCTTCAGTGCAGGGCCGGATCTGGATTGATGAGGGAGCAGTTGTTGCTCTTTTGCGTAATGGGAAGAGTCTTCTTCCCAGTGGAGTAACTGATGTTGAGGGATGTTTTGAAAAAGGGGCTGTTGTCAGTGTAGTCGATCCTTCTGGAAGGGAGGTTGCCCGCGGGATTACGAATTATTCTGCTGATGAGATTAGGTTGATCAAAGGAAAGAAAACAAAGGAGATCAGGGAAATATTAGGGTATAAGGATTATGATGAAGTAATCCATCGGGATAATCTGACGGTGATGTCTGATTTTAATGGCCATTAATTAAAAACCTGAAGGCAGGAGGAGTTTTTATGCTACAGGCGGAAATGGAAAGGATGGGTCAGAAAGCCAAGGAGGCTGCTTACAAGCTCGGAAGTGTTTCCACAAAGGTCAAAAATGAGGCTTTAATGGCGATGGCGAAGGCTCTTGAAGAGCGAATGGAGCTGATCCTCACAGCCAATGAACAGGACATGGAGGCTGGCCGGGCAAAAGGTCTCAGCAATGCTCTCCTAGACAGGTTACTGCTGACACCAGACCGGATCCGGGAAATGGCTGAGGGGCTGCGCGCCCTTGTGGCACTTCCCGATCCCGTTGGTGAGGTTGTCAAGATGTGGACACGCCCAAACGGGCTGCAGATCGGCAAAATGCGGGTCCCTCTTGGTGTGATCGGGATCATCTACGAAGCTCGCCCCAATGTTACTGTTGACGCTGCGGGCCTTTGCCTCAAGGCTGGGAATGCTGTGATCCTGCGTGGTGGTTCCGAGGCCTTCAACTCGAACAAGGCGATTACAGATGTCATCAGCGCTGCTGCTACAAGTGCAGGAATTCCTGAGGGAGCAATCCAACTGGTGGAGACGACCGACAGGGAAGCAGCCAGAATCATGATGAGGATGAATGGGTACATCGATGTGCTGATTCCCCGCGGTGGAGCAGGTCTGATCCAGACAGTTGTCGAGAATGCTACAGTCCCGGTACTGGAAACAGGTGTAGGAAACTGTCATGTTTATGTTGATGAAGATGCTGATCTTGATATGGCCACCCGCATTGTTGTCAATGCCAAGACCCAGCGGCCTGCTGTTTGCAATGCGATGGAGACCCTCCTCGTTCACGAAAAGATTGCGGAAGAATTTCTGCCCAAGGTTGCGGCAGCCCTCAAGGAAAAAGGTGTCGAACTCCGGGGTTGCCAGAAGACAAGAGAAATCCTGCCTGATTGCAACCCTGCTACTGAGGAGGACTGGAAAACCGAATATCTCGACTTGATTCTGGCGATCCGGGTGGTAGAGGGCTTCGAGCAAGCAATTGAGCACATCCATAATTACGGTACAAAGCACACCGAGGCGATTGTCACCAACAATTATCAGCGGGCACGTGCCTTTTTGCAGAGGGTAGATGCTGCTGCAGTTTTCGTTAATGCATCCACACGATTTACTGATGGCTATCAGTTCGGTTTTGGAGCGGAGATTGGGATCAGCACCCAAAAGCTCCATGCTCGCGGGCCGATGGGATTAGAGGAACTTACTACTGTGAAGTACATCATTTTCGGTGACGGGCAAATCCGCACCTGATGGAGGAAACAGGTTCTCCAGATGAGCAAGCACAGGATTGGAATCATGGGGGGAACGTTTGACCCTATTCACTACGGTCATTTGGTTACTGCGGAAGTGGCGCGGGAAACTTACAGGCTTGATCAGGTGATCTTCGTCCCTTCAGGTCAGCCACCTCACAAAGCACCAGGGAGTGTTTCTGATTTCTGGCACCGCTACCTGATGGTGATGCTGGCGATCTGCTCCAATCCCTGGTTTCGGGTTTCCAGAATAGAATATGATCGGGGTGGCCCGTCTTACACCATTGACACCATTAGGGAGTTTAAAAGGATTTTCGGAGAAGGAACAGAACTTTACTTCATCACTGGTGCTGATGCCATTTTGGAGATCTTCACCTGGAAGCAGCCAGAGGAACTTCTTTCTTCCTGTCGTTTCATCGCGGCCACGAGGCCGGGGTACGACCTGGGCAAACTGGAAAATCTGCTTGGTGAGTATTTTTCTAGGTCGGTCTCGGTTCTTGAGGTTCCTCTTCTCAGTATTTCTTCCAGTGAACTGCGGATGCGTGTCCGTCGCGGTCTGTCAATTAAGTACCTGGTTCCCGATCCTGTCGAGATTTACATTCACCACAACGGACTCTATAAGGAAGTCGAAACGTGATTATCTGCATATTACGAGTTCTGTTACTGCATACTAGTGAGGGAGTGTGGGGAAGAACTGGACAGGATTGAAGTCGAAGATTCTTATCGGGATTATCTCCAAAAAATGGTTACCCCAGCCCGATTAGAACACTCTTATTCTGTAGCCCTTTGTGCTGGAGAACTTGCGGAGCGTTATGGTGGAGACCGGAAGAAGGCAGAACTCTCCGGATTTTTGCACGACTGTGCGCGGGATCTGCCCCAAAATGAACTTTTGCGCCTTGCTGAGGAGAACGGTCTGATCAAGAACGAGATTGAGCGGAAGTTTCCCGTGCTCTTACACGGGCCGGTGGGAGCGGTTCTTGTTCGGAAAGAATTAGGCATTGAAGATCGAGAGGTTCTTGAGGCGATCAGTAACCACACCTTGGGGGCGCCAGGGATGGGTTTGTTGGCAAAGATCGTTTATCTTGCAGATCTGATCGCCGAGGGCCGGAGTTTCCCAGGTGTGGCCAGGATCCGCAGGCTGGCGAGGGAAGATCTTGACCTTGCCCTTCTGGCAGGTTTTGCTTCCACAATCCGCTACTGCTTGCAAAGGAAAAGAGTTATCCACCCGCAGACTATTGCGGCGTGGAATTTTTTCATTTCGCAGACAGGGGGGAAATAGAATTTGCTCAATTATCGCGAGGTAGCCATTGAGGCAGCCCGCGCTGCTGTTGACAAAAAGGCAAACGATGTCATCGTTCTCGACCTGCGAGGTATTTTCCCGGTTGCTGATTATTTTGTGATCTGCAGTGGTAACAGTGTACCCCAGTTGAAGGCGATCACCCGCGAAGTTGAAGAAAGATTGGCCGAGGCCGGTGTTTTCGGGAGGTGTGAAGGAACACCAGAGTCTGGTTGGGTCCTCCTTGATTTTGGGGATGTGATCGTTCACATCTTTAGTGAGGAGGCCAGGCGCTTTTATGCCCTCGAGCGTTTGTGGGGAGATGCCCCTGTGATTTTTGAAGGCATTTCTGAGATTAATCTTGACACTCACCAATAGATTTCGTATAATGGGTGTGGTCTTAAAATGAGAACAAATGCAAGGAACGGGAGTATTAGGCCCTGGTGGCAGCCTTCAGAGAGCCGGTTTACGGGGTGCGAGCCGGTGGCCTGCCGGGGGCTGAACTCGCCCGGGAGCAGTGCCGATGATAAGTCGGTGCCGTTGAAAGGCGTTAACTTTCAGCAGAGTGGGTAAATACGGGGGGCTGTGGCGCAGTGGGAGCGCGCTTCCTTGGCATGGAAGAGGTCGCGGGTTCGACTCCCGCCAGCTCCACCAGTTATTTACCAATCAGGGTGGTACCGCGGGAACAAACTCCCGTCCCTAAAAGGGACGGGAGTTTTTAATTTGCAGGTATAGGGTGATCAGTGGTGAGCAGGAAATACAACTTCCGTCTGGTCGAAAGAAAGTGGCAGGAAAGATGGGAAAAAGAAGAAGCATTTCGGGTAACTGAGAACCCCAGTCTCCCCAAGTTTTACTGTCTGGAGATGTTTCCGTATCCATCGGGGAACCTGCATATGGGGCATGTCCGCAACTACGCCATCGGTGATGTTGTTGCCCGCTTCTACAGGATGCAGGGCTACCAGGTCCTTCATCCAATGGGATGGGATGCCTTTGGACTTCCTGCGGAGAACGCCGCAATCAAGCACGGCATTCATCCAGCGAAGTGGACCTGGGACAACATCGACAACATGCGCCGACAGTTGAAATTGCTTGGCGTGAGCTATGACTGGTCGCGGGAAATTGCCACCTGTCACCCGGATTACTACCGTTGGACGCAGTGGCTCTTTTTGCAGTTCTACAAGAATGGTCTTGCTTACAGGAAAAAAGCTGCGGTCAACTGGTGCCCGGCTTGCGCCACGGTGCTGGCCAACGAGCAGGTAAAAGATGGTAAATGTGAGCGTTGTGGAACTGAGGTTACCAAGAAAGAACTCGAACAGTGGTTCTTTCGGATCACTGCTTATGCCGACCGTCTTCTGGAAGACCTCAAGAAACTCGAAGGTTGGCCGGAAAAGGTCAGAGTAATGCAAGAGAACTGGATCGGCAGAAGCGAAGGGGTAGAGATTAGGTTTAAGCTGGAGAACGGGAAAGATGTCCCTGTTTTCACTACCAGGCCTGACACGATTTACGGAGTCACTTACATTGTCCTCGCACCTGAGCATCCCCTAGTGGAAGAACTTTTGCAGGGTAACCCAGATGCCCTCGAAATCAAGAAGTTCATCGAAAAGGTGCGCCTCCAGAGCGAAATTGTCAGGACTGCTGCCGAAGGAGAAAAAGAAGGGGTTTTCACTGGTGCCTATGCAATTAACCCCCTTAACGGTGACCGTGTTCCTGTCTGGATTGCCAACTACGTCCTGATGGAGTACGGAACAGGAGCGGTTATGGGAGTCCCTGCTCATGACCAGAGAGACCTTGAATTTGCCCGGAAGTATCGCCTCCCCGTGAAGGTAGTAATCCAGCCCTTCGGAGCAGAAATCGATCCGCAAACAATGGAAGAAGCTTACGTAGAACCAGGTTTGATGGTCAATTCCGGACCTTTTGACGGAATGGACAGTGAGGTTGCCAAACTGAAGATCACGGAGTTTATCGAAGAGAAAGGATACGGGCAGAGGAAAGTTAACTACCGTCTGCGTGACTGGCTGATCTCCCGGCAGCGCTACTGGGGAGCCCCGATTCCCATTGTTTATTGCGAGAAATGCGGGATTGTGCCAGTCCCAGAAAGTGAACTCCCGGTCCTTCTGCCACTCGATGTCGAGTTTACCCCAACAGGGGAGTCACCTCTTTCGAAATGCGAATCCTTTACAAAAACGACCTGTCCTGTGTGCGGGGCACCAGCGCGGCGGGAAACTGATACCATGGATACCTTTGTCTGTTCGTCGTGGTATTTCTTGCGCTACTGCAGTCCTCACGAAACAGAAAAACCCTTTGATGAAGCCAAATTGCGCTACTGGATGCCTGTTGACCAGTACATTGGAGGGGTAGAGCACGCCATTCTCCACCTGCTGTATGCCCGCTTTTTCACTAAAGTTCTTTATGATCTAGGTCTGGTGCCGGTTGATGAGCCTTTCAAGAATCTGCTTACACAGGGAATGGTTCTCAAAGACGGGGCAAAAATGTCCAAGTCATTGGGCAATGTCGTCAGTCCTGAAGAGATCATCGAAAACTATGGTGCTGATACTGCCCGACTCTTCATTCTCTTTGCTGCTCCTCCTGAGCGTGACCTCGACTGGAGCGACCAGGGTGTTGAGGGTTCTTTCCGCTTCCTTAACAGGGTCTGGCGCCTGGTGACTGGCCTTGCTCCCCAGGTTCAGGGTGTGGCCCAGTTTCCTCTGTCTCAGGATGCTCTCAACACCGAGGACCGTTCTTTGCGCTCTCTCATCCACAGAACGATTCAGAAGGTAACCGTCGACATTAAGGAACGCTTCAATTTCAATACTGCCATCAGCGCCATTATGGAACTCGTTAACGGGCTTTATCATTATTGTGAACATACTCCAGAAGGCAAGAGAAACAAACAAGTTTTGCGGGAAGGGGTGACCAACCTCCTGATTCTGCTCTCCCCCTTTGCACCTCACATCGCTTCAGAACTCTGGGAACAATTGGGTATGCCTGGTGATGTCCATGCTCAGAAGTGGCCGGAACCTGACCCGGAAGCTCTGGTTACTGAGAAGATTACCATTGTCGTCCAGGTGAACGGTCGTGTCCGCGACCGGGTGGAGGTTCCCGCAGGCATTGATCCCGAGGAAATGAAAAAGATCGCCCTTGCTCAGCCAAAGATCCAGGAGATGCTCAGTGGCAAAGAGCTGGTGAAGGTCATTTGTGTTCCTGAAAAACTGGTTAACCTTGTAGTCAGGTAAAAGGTGGCTGAAGGAAAAGGTGGGTTGGCAAGAGAAAAGGGTTGTGGTCAGGGCCTGTAGTTTCTTTACTCCCCAGGGATGGGCAGCCCTTGCTGCCACTGATTGCGGATTGTTTGCCTGTGCCTGGCCGTTGGAGAACATTGGAGAAGGGATTGCTTTTCTAAGAAAGGCTGTTTTCAAAAAAAGAGAAGCAGTTCTGGTTGTTTCTTCTTTACAGGAAGTTAGGAAGAGTGATTTGCTGGGTCAAGCAGCCGCAGAGCTGCTTCTTTTTTTGGTTTCCGGCAAGGTCAGCAAACCTCTTGAAGGATTTCCCGTTGACTGGTCGTGGTTTACCAACTGGCAGAAGAATGTTTACAAGGTTGTTCGCTCGATACCGCCAGGAGAGGTGCGTTCCTACCGTTGGGTGGCCGAGCAGTGTGGCCGACCGCGAGCTGCCCGTGCTGTCGGACGCGCCCTTGCAGCTAACCCGCTTCCTCTCTTTATTCCCTGTCACCGTGTGGTTTATGCCGGCGGAAGTCTTGGTAATTACGGCTGTGGGGGAGAGTGGCTAAAAAGACACCTTCTCGCCCTTGAAGGGTATAAAGGAGTTTTCGCTGAGGAGGGAAAAACTTTTGGTGGTGATGAAACTTAGTTTTGTCGTTGTATCAGGACTCTTTAAGCAGAGGAGTAAATTCCAGGGGTGGGGGATTGCACTTGGCAAGTTTCCCGTTTTTTGAGTTTTGTTTTTAGAGGAGATGAGTCAGGTGTGGAACTGGGACCGCAGGCTCCAGGGATTGGTGATCATCTTTGTTGTGGCCTTTGTGTTTGCTGCTGGGTTCAAGTATGCCTGCTGGCAGCGGGAAGAGCAGCAGGAGAATATTGTGGTTCCGAGTGAGCCTGCTCCTTTGCTCTCGGAAGAGGAGCGGGAAGCAGAAAAAACGATCGCTGTCCATGTTGCAGGTGCAGTGCAGAAACCCGGGGTTTATTACTTTCCCCAGAGTGCAAGGGTGATTGACGCTGTTGAGGAGGCAGGTCTTTTGGATGAAGCTGACCTCGATCAGCTTAATCTTGCGAGAATTTTGAGTGATGGAGAAAAGGTCTACGTGCCCCGCGTCGGTGAGGTCACCAACTTGATCCCAGACAATGGCAGTGTTTTTGAGAGTCCTTCTGGGAGCGGCAAGATCAACCTCAACACCGCTTCTGCCGAAGAACTGGAAGAGTTGCCAGGAATCGGGCCTGTACTTGCCCAGAGAATCATCGATTACCGGGAAAAGCATGGCTACTTCAAGAGGATCGAAGATGTTCAGAATGTTTCCGGAATCGGGAGCAAGCGCTTCGAGCAAATCAAAGATCTTGTGACGATCTGAATTTCGTTTCCTCAATCCTGAAAAATCCCTTGAAATCAAGGCCGGGCGGGGTTCTTCCAGTTTTTAGGTTGTCCAAAACAGTCCAGAAAAATCCCAGCAAAATCAAGGGTCCCGAAACAGTCTGACATCGCACTCTGTCCCTTCCCTTTCTGAAAACTTTGGGGTTCGGAGGCGGAGTGCCGATTTTTTTATTGTCCGCGTTTTTGAGGTGAACTTTTTGTTATCTTGATTATCCTGCAGGAAAAAATGGCAATGTTTGGCGAATAATAAACCAACTCTAGATTTCTCCACCCGAGTCAAATATACCTTGAAAGCCATGTTTTGTCGCCAGGAGGATTTTACGGCCGCGCGTAGAATCTACACTTCATGTAGTTTCTCTGAAAGATGCTTGGGAATTCGGAGACAGCGAAACTCGCCGGGCTTACTTCAGGGAGTTTGGCCACTGGGATAGGGTAAGGTTTTCGGCTTGGCTTTTCCTTTTTTGCTCTCGTTTTGCTCCTGTCTCGCGCAACCTATCGCCGGCCATCTGGAAAAAGGTCCAGGCTTCACTGTGGCAATGCTGGCAATTAGCCTGGGGATGGCTAGGATTCTTGTTGGCACTGTGCTCGGACAAGGAGAGAATCTGTAATCAGCGATTAAAGGAGTGCAAAACTTTTGAGCTAGATTCCGGTACCGAGCAGACGCCAGGCGCGGGGGTAGAAGTTTCTAAGCCTTCCCTGGCGGCAGTAGCCCCACCCCACGGGAAACTCCTCCACTGCTACCAGCACCCATCCTTCCTGCCCTGCCAGAGGGAGTTCCTCTCCACGCAGGTATGCTTTGAGCATGGGGTCGGAAGGGGAGAGGGATAAAACCTGGTTCACCTGTTCGGTCCTTATTCCCAGGGCCAGGGCGTGGTCGGGCACAAACCCCTCCTGTTTGAGGCTTCCTAGCCACCAGCCCGGGCGGAGCACTCGCAGTCCTTCCAGCATTTCTAGGGGAAGGGAAGTGCGGAAGATTCCTTCGCGCCATAGCACCAACCCTTCTTCGGCAGGTAAAGATTCGAGATATTGGTCGCAGAAGTTGCGGTAAGCTTTTTCCGCTTCTGGGGGAAGAAGATCGCGGGGCTGAGGACGGAAAGGAGTTTCTTTTCCTTCCCGGCGCAGGAGGGCGTAGAAATGCCCTTTCCCTGGGCCTCGGTGAGGCCAGAGGCGTACTGCTCGCACAAGTTCGGGAAGGGAAAAGCGGCTCCACTCTGGATGCCCCCGGTCAAAAAGCGGGTGTCTTTTCACCTCCACTAGGCGAAATTCGGGATGAGCTTGGAGGAAGGAAGCTATTACTTCTTCGTTTTCTTCCGGTGAGAAGGTGCAGGTAGCGTAAAGCAAATACCCTCCCAGACGGGTGAGCCGTGCAGCCTGCTTTAAAATGTGGCTTTGCAAAGCGGCCATCTTGCGAATGGTCTTCGGCGACCAGCGGCGCCTGGCTTCCGGGTCGTGGGCTAGAGTGGCTTCTCCCGAACAGGGAGCGTCCACCAGCACGCGGTCGAAGAGGCCGGCGAAGTGCTGGGCCAGGCGGGCCGGTTCTTCCTGCAGGACTACCGCGCAGGTCACTCCCATCCTCTCCAGGTTGCGGGCCAGCACGGGGACCCGCCGGGGGTTGGGGTCATTGGCTACCAAGACTCCCCGGTTTTGCATGCGTGCGGCTAGATGGGTGGCCTTTCCTCCCGGCGCTGCGCAAAGGTCCAGCACCCACTCGCCTGGTTGGGGGTCTAAGATGACCCCCGCCAGCATGCTGGCTGGGTCCTGCAGGTAGTAAAGGCCGGCGGCGTGGTAAGGATGAAGGGCCGGCCGGGCTCCAATATCCGGCACCACGAAGCCTGCCGGACACCAAGGGACTGGCTCCAGCGGAAAAGGGCTGCGCTCGGCAAAATGTTTGGGTGTAAGCTTCAGCGTATTTACCCTGAGTGCCGGGAACTCAGACCGGCTCAAGGCTTCCGCGAAGGTCTTTACCTCTTCTCCCAGAAAGCAAGCCATGCGTTTGAAAAAGTCTTCCCGAATGCCAACCATACTTCCATTATACCCTGCCAAGGAAAAAATGCCTATGAATCAGGGGTTTTCGAGCAAATCAAAGATCTTGTGACAATCTAAAGAATTATTGAAAAGGTTAGCAGGAATTTTGGCAAAAATCTCGAATAAGTTTTTACAGAAAAGGGTGTTTATTTGTTCCCCCTCCCGCGGCGGAGAGGGGGATTTCATTCGAAGAGGGGGTGAAAGAGGGAGAGGGGGAAGATTATCAAAGGCTCGTTTTTGAATTAGCTTTAAGGGGGGGGAATTATGCAACTTGACTGGATGATGGCAGTAGCGATTCTGCTTCCACTCATCTCCGGAATTCTTGTATACATTATTCGTCAGTATCACATCCGTGGTCTTATTGTAGTCCTCACCGCAATCGCACTGATCATCAATTCAATTCTTTTCGTCAAGCAAGGCCTTCCAATTGAGTACACACCAGAGGGCTACAATTGGGGTCTTGTGATTACGGTTCTTGATTATGTTATTCTTCTGTTCTACATTTATGCGGGTCTTTCCTTGAGAAATTGGTTGGTGTTGATTTTTGCTCTCACCCAGATCATCCCACTGGCTTACTGGGAATTTGGGATGGGAGCCCACGCTGAAGTGGAACCGGCATTTTTCATTGACCACCTTGCTGTGGTAATGACCTTGATTATTTCCATCATCGGTTCTCTCATCTGCGTCTACGCCATTCGCTACATGTATGACCACGAACACCACCTGCACCTCGAGAATTCCCGCCAGTCACGCTTCCTCTTCTGGCTCGTCATGTTCCTGGGTGCAATGAATGGACTCGTATTTGCCAACAACATTTACTGGCTCTACTTCTTCTGGGAAGTTACCACCCTTTGCTGCTTCGAGTTGATCGCTCACGACCTGACAACAGAAGCGATTAACAATGCTGCCCGTGCTCTGTGGATGAACTCTCTTGGTGGAACTGCGTTCGTGCTGGCAATTATTTATCTTTACATGAACCACGGTGGTGCCGAGGCCCTTTCGATGCAGAACATTATCAGCGGTGGCCTTGGTCAGGCAGTTGCCCTGCTTCCCATTGCTTTGCTGTGCTTCACCGGATTTACCAAAGCTGCCCAGATGCCTTTCCAGAGCTGGCTTCTAGGAGCGATGGTGGCTCCGACACCGGTTTCTGCATTACTCCACTCCAGTACAATGGTCAAGGCAGGGGTTTACCTGGTAGTCAGACTGGCACCTGCATTTGCTGGTTCTTACCTGAGCATCATGGTTGCGCTGGCAGGAGCCTTTACCTTCTTCGGAGCTTCGGCACTGGCGATCAGCCAGACCAATGCTAAGAGGGTGCTTGCCTACTCGACGATTGCCAACCTGGGTCTGATCATTGCGTGTGCTGGGATTAACACTCCTCTCTCGATTGCGGCGGCGATTCTCTTGATCATCTTCCACGCAATTTCCAAAGGTTTACTCTTTATGTGTGCCGGTACTATTGACCACATCATCTGGAGCCGTGACATCGAGGATATGGAAGGGCTTGCGGAAAAGGCGCCTGTGGTCACCTTTATTACCGCTGTCGGGATCCTCTCGATGTTCATGCCTCCATTCGGGATGCTGCTCGGCAAGTGGATGGCTCTAGAAGCCGTTTACATCGTTCCTCTGGCAGCGATCCTCTTCGTCCTGGCGAGTGCAGTTACCATCGTCTTCTGGGCGAAGTGGCTTGGACGCTTGCTTCAGGTTTTGCCACGGCTCGGCAAGAAGTGGGAAAAACTTTCCCTCAGCTATTCCGTGCCTTTGTGGGTGCTCGTGATCGGCATTTTTGTGGTTGGCATTGGTGTTGCTCCCATTTACCAGAAGTTTGTTCACTTTGCAGTAACCAATGTAATTGCTGCTGAAGAGGTTTTTGCTCAGGGTTGGAACATCGTCATTCCGGGATCTGCAGCAGCTAGTGCTGCTCAGGCAGTTGGTGCCTATCCGGTGTGGCCACTCTTCCTGGTGCTGGCTGCAGCCCTGTTTGTGCCCTTCATTTGCCTTGCTTTGAAACCCGGGGAACTCCGCCCTGTTTACATGTGTGGTGAGCAAGTCGGAGGTACAGATGCCGATGAATGGATCACGGCAGGTGAACAGAAGGCCAAGTTGCAGTTGGGAGGCTACTACTTCCAGAGTGTCCTGGGTGAGGCTGCTCTGAATCCTTGGGTCAATACGATTGCCATTGCCTTGTTGGTCATTCTGTTTGGTGTTTCACTGGGGAGGTGGTCGTAAATGAACCAGTGGCTGTTAGCAATCATCGCCGTTGTTGTGGCTCCTTTTATTGGTGGAATTCTTGCTGGTATTGACAGGAAAATCTCCGCTCGGCTCCAGGGACGCTGGGGGCCGCCGATTGTTCAGCCGTTTTATGACTTCTTTAAACTGCTCGGGAAGAGCAAAATCGCTGTAAGCAGGGTCCAACTTGTCTGGCTCTATGGTTACCTGTTCTTTATGATCACGAGTCTCGTTTTGCTTGTCTTGCAGCAAGACATCCTGCTCCTCGTGTTCATGCTCGGATTTGCGGGGATTTGCTTCGTGCTCGCAGGGTTTAGCTGCAAGTCACCTTACAGCCACTTTGGTGCCAACAGGGAACTGCTTCAGATGCTTTCTTATGAACCTGTGTTACTGTTGATGGCATTGGCGATTTACGCTCAGAACGGGAGTTTCATGATCAGCGAAATCTTCAAGAACAACACACCTTTGATCGTTCCTTTGTGGCCGATCTTTATCGCCCTGATCTACGTCCTGACGATCAAGCTACGCAAGTCCCCGTTCGATATTTCTACTTCTCACCATGCCCACCAGGAACTGGTCAAAGGGATTATGACCGAGTTCTCGGGGCCTTACTACGCTCTCGTTCTTCTGACTGAGTGGTACGAGATCGTTCTTCTGCTTGGTCTGGTGAGCCTCTTCTGGGCAAACCCGCTCTGGGTGGGTATTATCATTGCCCTCGCAGCATTTGTCCTCGAAATGTTCATTGATAACATTGCCGCACGTATGACTGCAGGCTGGATGGTCAAGGTAAGCTGGGCGGTTGGTTTGATCCTCGGTGTTCTGAATCTTGCCTACCTTTACTTAAAGAAAGGGGTGTTATAAATGGGAATCATCCATACCTCGCGGATCAAATCGCCTTGGATTATGCACTTCGACAACAGTTCCTGTAACGGTTGTGACATTGAGGTGTTGGCCTGCCTGACACCCCTCTACGATATCGAGCGCTTCGGAATCGTCAACATGGGAAACCCGAAACACGCTGATGTGCTTGTGGTAACAGGAGCAGTTAACAGGCGGACAGCCCGTGTGCTCAAAAACCTTTATGACCAGATCCCTGACCCCAAGATGGTGGTTGCAGTCGGAACCTGTGCCTGCTCAGGTGGGGTTTTCCACAACTGTTATAACATCCTTGGTGGGGTTGACAAGGTAATACCTGTTGATGTTTACGTTCCAGGCTGTGCAGCTCGCCCTGAGGCGATCATCGATGGTGTGGTTCTGGCCCTGCAAAAGCTTGCCAAACTGCAGGGGGTGGCGATATGATCGAGAACTTGAAGGAGATCAAAAAAGAAGAGCTTCTCGATGAAGTAAAAAAATTCATGGACGAGAAGATGAGGTTTGTCACTGCTGTTTGCAGTGATCTCGGAGATAAATTCGAGGTTACCTACTACTTTAACTACAGCCCTGGCATGGAAATGAAAGCGATTCGCATGACTGTTGGTAAGGATGAAGAGGTTCCCAGCATTAGTGGGGTTTGTTTGACTGCGGTGTTGATCGAGAACGAGATGAAGGAATTGTTCGGGCTCAATGTGAAAGACATTGCCATAGATTTCGGTGGGTATATGCTCCTGGCGCAGGACAGTCCAGTCAAGCCGATGCTGAAGTCAGCTCCCACTGCTGCCGAGGGAGAGGGGGGAGAGTAAATGTCAAAGGTAGTGCGCACGGTAGCACCGTTTGGACCACAGCACCCGGTTCTTCCAGAACCTATCCAGTTGAAGATCACCTGTGAGGACGAGAAAGTCGTTGACGTCGTCCCAGCAATTGGCTACTGCCACCGGGGTATTGAAAAAGCTTGTGAACTGAACGATTTCCCCAAAAACATCTACATTTGTGAGAGGATCTGCGGGATCTGCAGTTGTATTCACGGGTGCAGCTACTGTGAAGTCATCGAAAGGCTTTTTGGTGTGGAAATTCCGCCGCGCGCCAAGTACCTCCGGGTGATCTGGTCGGAGATGAGCAGGATCCACAGCCACCTTCTCTGGCTGGGACTCTTGGCTGATGCCTTCGGGCTTGAGAGCATGTTCATGCAGTTCTGGAGGATCAGGGAAAAAATCCTCGATGCGATGGAATTGACCACAGGTCAGCGGGTTACCCAGTCAGTTTCGATTATAGGCGGGGTCCGCAGAGATATTGATAGTGAGCAGCAGAAGAAGTGTATCGACATCGTCAGAGAAGTAAAGAAAGAAACCGAGGAATTAGGAAAGGTGCTGATGAACGACTATACAGTCAAGGCTCGGACCGTGGGTAAAGGTATTCTCACGAGGGAACAGGCAATCACACTCGGTTGTGCGGGGCCCACGCTGAGGGGATCCGACGTGGCCGAGGACTGCCGGATGCAGGGTTACCAAGCGTATGGTGAATTAGGATTTGAGCCGATTGTTGAAAAAGACGGTGACAGTTACGCGAGGGCTGTCGTCCGCTTGCGAGAAACCCTGCAATCATGTGACCTGATCTTGGAAGCATTCAGTAAGATCCCTGAAGGAGAAATAAGCATCAAGGTCAAAGGCAACCCACCGGCAAATGAGGCAGTATTCCGTGCTGAACAACCCAGAGGTGAGGTTTTCTACTATGCCAAAGGAAACGGGACAAGAAATCTCGAACGGTTGAAGGTGCGGACACCTACCTTTGCCAACATCCCAGCACTTTTAGTTATGTTGCCAGGTTGCGAATTGGCAGATGTCCCCGTGATCGTGCTCTCGATCGATCCCTGTATCAGTTGTACCGAGAGGTAAGTATTTGCTAAGGAGGTGGAGCATAATGCCAAAGATGTTACCGACGATCGTTCGCAACCTGTTTGGGGGACCTGCCACCAGGCTGTACCCGGTTGAGGTCAGGAAACCTTTTGAAAGGACACGAGGCCATATAGTCTTCGACGATGAGAAATGCACATTGTGTGGAGGCTGTGCACGTCGTTGCCCTGCTGCGGCGATTGAGATAGACAAGGAGAAGAAGGAGCTGATCTTCTATCCTGGACGCTGCATTATCTGTGAGGTTTGTGCTGAAAACTGCCCCAGGGGTGCCATCACCGTCAAGGAAGAGTGGAGGAAACCGTTTTACGAAGTACCTGTGGAAGTTCATCACCCCAAGGGCAAAAAAGAAAAGGCTTCCTGATCTTTTCTCAAGGTCCGATAGTGAGCAAATGCCCCGGTCGACTTCGACCGGGGCCTTGTCATTATTATGTGTGCGACCATGGGCCTTATCACTAAGCGAGCGGGAAAACCACATTTACTTGCAGTTACGGGGTCATTATGTAGTGCCGCTGTGAGGTGTTCTTACTGGGGGCTGCTCTGTCTGAGAATGGACCCTTGTTTCTGTTTTTTGGGGAGGAAACCCCCGGGCGTATAGGTGAGGTTGCAGTTGCATAAACTGGTTGTAGCATACAGCCAGTTTAGGGGGAATGTTGTTGCGGGAGAAGACTTTGTTTTTTGCTTTGTCTGTATTGATGGTGGTTGTCTTGGGGGCTGGCGGTTTTTATCTGTACCACGTCCTGACCAGGGTTGAGCCTGGTCCCCTCGTTGAGGAGGTGCTGCAGGATGCACTCCGAGCCAGCTATTACCGCTACCAAATCTCTGCCGAATTCGAAATTGAGGGGAGGAAACAGAAGTGGAGCCAGGTGGTTGGAGAAAAGTCAGGTAACAATTTTCATATTAAGGGGAACATCTTGGGAACCCCGGTTGACATCTATCAAATTGGGATGAAGACATACAGTTGTGACCCTGTTTCTGAAAGGTGGGTCATCCTTGAGGGGAATGACCTTTCTGGTGAGCAGATGTTTATGGCAGAAATCAATCCTCTGAAGAACTTCCGGTTTAAAAGAATCGGTGAGCCTCAGCTTGTCGGGATAGAAAAAATGGGTAAGAAAAAGTGCTGGGTGATCGAGTTTTCCCCCCAGGTAGAAAACGATTATTTGGAGGCGTGGTGGCAGAACTTTACTTATCGCCTCTGGATTGACAGAAAAAACCATCAGCTTGTCCAGGCAAAGGTAACTGCAGAGAACAAGAACAGCCCTGGTTCTTTCCTTTCCCTGGTGATCACCTTCCAGGACTTTCACAAGAAGTTTGAGATCAAACCGCCACAGTGAGTTCGTCTTGCAGGCGGGAGAAGGAACTGATGCAGCAAAAAGCACTAAGGTGTGGTATATTAATTAGGGCAAAAAATCTGGGGAGGAAAGGAAATGAACGAGGTGCGGGATTTACTCTTGACTGACGAGGGACTGGCAGAGAAGGGGAGGCGAAAAATCGAGTGGGCCTGGAGAAAGATGCCTGTTCTCAGGCAGATTAAAGAGGCATGGGGGCGGGAGAAACCGCTTGATGGGGTTCGTATTGGGGCCTGCCTCCATGTTTCGGCGAAAACGGCCAATCTCGTCCGGGTACTGCGACACGGGGGTGCTGAAGTTTTTCTCTGTGCTTCTAACCCCTTGAGCACTCAGGATGATGTAGCTGCTGCTCTTAATGTTGTTTACGGAATTCCCACGTACGCCAAAAGGGGAGTAGATAAAGACACCTATTACCGCCAGATCTATGCTGTTCTCGACAAGGAGCCACAGGTAACCATCGATGATGGTGCTGATTTGGTCACAACTCTCCACAAAGAGAGACCGAGACAGGCCGAAAAGGTTATTGGAGGAACTGAAGAGACCACTACCGGGGTAATCAGGTTAAGGGCAATGGCGAACGAGGGAATCCTCAAATATCCTTTGATTGCTGTTAATGATGCCCAGACCAAGCACCTCTTTGATAACAGGTACGGAACAGGGCAATCGACCATCGATGGAATCCTTAGGGCGACTAATTACCTTCTTGCCGGTTCTGTTTTCGTTGTTGCCGGCTACGGCTGGTGTGGGCGAGGGATCGCCATGCGGGCGCGCGGGATGGGGGCAAAAGTAATTGTTGTGGAGACTAACCCCTTCCGTGCCCTCGAAGCAGTGATGGATGGCTACGAAGTTAGTGATATGAAGGGTGCTGCCAGTAAGGCTGACTTCATCGTTACTGCTACCGGGGACATCCATGTGTTGGGAAAACAACATTTTCCCTTCCTGAAGGATGGGGTGATCTTGGCCAATGCCGGGCACTTCAATGTAGAGATAGACATCCCGGCACTGGCGGCGATGGCCAAAAAGCGGCAGTTCGTTAGGGAAAATGTTGAGGAGTTTGTTCTTGGTGATGGCCGGAGAATCTATCTTTTGGCCGAGGGCAGGCTGGTTAACCTCGCCTGTGGAGAAGGTCACCCTGTTGAGGTGATGGACCTTAGTTTTGCCAACCAGGCGCTTTCTGCTGCTTGGCTTGTTCAGCAAAAAGGAAAGCTGGAGCCAGGGGTCTACAAAGTACCCCAAGAGATCGATGAAAGAGTTGCTCGCCTCAAACTAGCTGCCCTCGGTGTCCCCTTGGAAGAGCTTACCGATGAGCAGAAGGCCTACCTTTCTTCCTGGGAACTCGGCACTTGAGCAACATGGTGGGAGAAAGCGTTTGCCTGTGGTATAATCAAGTTGTAAAATTGGGTCTTCAATTGGGGGTAGGGTTGTGGAAAAGCTTCAGGAATTGATTTCTGAGGATCAGTTGAAGGCAAAGGTGCGAGAACTTGCCGAGGTCATCAGCAAGGATTATGCAGGAAAAGAGCTATTGGTTATCGGTGTTCTGCGTGGTGCTTTTATTTTTATGGCAGACCTGGTTAGGGAACTGAAAGTCCCGGTAACAGTTGATTTCATTGCTGTCTCAAGTTACGGAGATACCACTGAGAGCTCAGGTATTGTCAGGATCTTAAAAGACCTTGATGAAAACATCGAAGGACGCCATGTGTTGCTCGTTGAGGACATCGTTGACACCGGTCTTACCTTGAAGTATCTCTACGAATACCTGCAAGCCCGAGACCCTGCCAGTTTGCGGGTTTGCACTCTCCTGGACAAGCCTGAAAGGCGCAAGGTAGAGTTCCAGCCCGACTATAACGGTTTTACTATTCCTGATTATTTCGTTGTCGGCTATGGCCTCGATTGCGGCCAGCGCTACCGTAATCTCAAAGGGATTTACGTCTTTCACCCTGAGGCTCAGCCTGAGATTACCGGGACTGGTTCTCGTTCGAAAGAGGGGGTCCCGGAGTGTTAGGAGCACGGGACCTGGTTCTGATCATCGATTTCGGAGGCCAGTATACCCAGTTGATCGCCCGCAGGGTGCGGGAAGCGAGGGTCTACTGCGAAATCATTCCCTATTCTACCCCTCTGTCGGAGATCAAGAGCCGTAACCCGAAGGGGTTGATCCTTTCTGGAGGGCCTGCAAGTGTTTATCTTCCGGATGCCCCGAAATGTGACCCTGGTTTGCTTCAAGGTGAGTTGCCTGTTCTGGGGATTTGCTACGGGATGCAGTTAATGGCCTATCTCCTTGGGGGTAAGGTGAAGCGAGGAGAAAAAAGGGAGTATGGGCTTGCCTGGTTGCAGGTAGTCGATAGCGAAGACCCGCTTTTCCGGGGACTCCCGACGGAGATGCAGGTCTGGATGAGTCATGGTGATCTGGTGGAAGAGGTTCCTCCTGGGTTTTCTGTGATTGCCTCCACATCCGATACCCCGGTTGCTGCGATGGTTGACCACGGGCATCGCCTTTACGGAGTTCAGTTCCACCCCGAGGTGCACCACACCCCCAGGGGCAAAGAGATCCTCGAACACTTCCTTTACGATGTCTGTGGTTGCCAAGGGGACTGGACGCCGAAATCATTCATCGAGGAACAGGTGAGGGAGATCCGGCAGACCGTCGGCCGGGGTCGGGTTATTGGTGCCTTGAGTGGAGGGGTTGACTCTGCGGTTGCAGCGACACTTGTGCACCGCGCTGTCGGTGACCAGCTTACGTGTATTTTTGTCGATCATGGGCTCCTCCGCAAGGGTGAGAAGGAACAAGTGGAGAACTTTTTCAAGGAGAAGGTCGGGCTCAGCCTGGTGACTGTTGACGCCAGGGAGCGTTTTCTGAAAAAGCTCAAAGGGGTTGCCGACCCTGAGCAAAAGCGCCGTATCATTGGCCACGAGTTTATCCGTGTTTTCGAGGAAGAGGCTGCTCGCCTGGGAGAGGTAGAATTTCTTCTCCAGGGTACGCTTTATCCTGATGTCATTGAATCAGGGAGCCAGACTGCTGCGGTGATCAAAACACACCACAATGTCGGTGGGCTTCCTGAAAACCTCAAGTTTCGGCTTATTGAGCCTTTGCGCTGGCTTTTCAAAGATGAGGTGAGGAGAGTAGGTTTGGAGCTTGGCCTCCCCGAGGAGCTCGTCTGGCGCCAGCCCTTTCCAGGGCCAGGGCTGGCGGTGAGGATCCTGGGAGAGGTTACCGAGGAGAAGCTGGAGATCGTCAGAGAGGCTGACTGGATTGTCAGGGAAGAGATTACCCGCGCTGGTTTTGACCGACAGGTTTGGCAGTTTTTCGCGGTGCTACTCCCGATCAGAAGTGTCGGGGTGATGGGTGATGAACGCACCTACGCCCATCCGGTGGTCGTTAGGGCGGTGACCAGTGAGGATGCGATGACTGCTGATTGGGCACGGCTTCCTCATGAACTTCTTGCCCGGATTTCGACGAGGATCGTCAATGAGGTTGCTGGTGTTAACCGTGTCCTCTACGATATCACCTCAAAGCCACCAGCTACCATTGAGTGGGAGTAGGTGGGAAGGGGTGCAGAAAGAGAAGGTGGTAGAAGAAAGGGTTCGCGTTGGCATTGTTCTCGGTAGTGACTCTGATTTCCAGGTGATGCAAGAGGCGGTTCGGGTTCTTCAGGAATTCGGTGTGGGCTGTGAGGTGGTAGTTGCTTCTGCTCACCGCACCCCTCAGCGTGCTGCTGAGTACGCTCTCAAGGCCGAAGAGCGAGGGATAGAGGTGATCATCGCCGGAGCTGGGATGGCAGCTCACCTGCCCGGTGTGTTGGCTTCCTATACCTGTCTACCAGTGATTGGGGTGCCTCTCCAGGGAAGTGCTCTTGGTGGTGTTGATGCTCTTTACTCCATTGTTCAGATGCCTCCTGGGGTGCCGGTGGCAACTGTGGCGATCAACGGTGCTCGCAATGCCGCTCTCCTGGCGGTCCAGATCCTGAGTCTGAAAGACCCGCACTTGCGGCAGAAGTTCCAGGCTTACAGAGAGAAGCTGGCGGTGAGTGTTGTTGAAAAATCGAAAAAAGTTCAACAACTTCTCAGTAACTCCTGATGAAAACAGGCGATGAATGAGACCAGACGGGAAGGATAGAGCCTGTCTGGATTTTTCGTTTCAAGGAGGTCTGATCTTGTGATCGAGAGATATACCCTCCCAGAGATGAAAGAGCTCTGGTCACCGCAAAATCGCTATCAGAAGTGGCTGGAAATCGAGATCCTGGCCTGTGAGGCCTGGGCGGAACTCGGAAGGGTACCAGCCTCAGCAGTGGAAACGATCAAGAAGAAGGCGAGCTTTGACCTTGCACGAATCGCTGAAATCGAAGAAGTAACCAAACACGATGTCATTGCTTTCGTCAGTTGCGTTGCCGAGTCTGTTGGTGATCAAGGCAAGTATCTTCACCTAGGGCTGACCTCTTACGATGTCGTTGATACTGCCTTGTCTCTGCTGATGCGGGACGCCCTGGAGATCATTCTGGAAGCCTTGGACAGGCTCCTGGAGTTGTTGAAAGAGAAGGCATTGGTTTATAAAGATACCGTGATGATCGGCCGCACCCACGGTGTCCATGCCGAACCGATTACTCTCGGTCTCAAGTTTGCCCTCTGGTATTGCGAACTTCAGCGTGCCCGCCGGCGCTTGGAAAGAGCGAAAGAGGTGATCAGTGTCGGCCGGCTTTCGGGAGCAGTGGGGACTTATGCCCACATTGACCCTTATGTCGAAGCATACGTCTGCAGGAAGCTTGGGCTGAAGCCTGCAAAGATTTCCACACAGGTGCTCCAGCGTGACCGTCATGCTGAGTATCTCAACGCCCTTGCTGTCACTGCCACCTCTTTAGAAAAGTTTGCCGTCGAGATCAGGCACCTCCAGCGCACCGAGGTTCTCGAAATGGAAGAAGGTTTTGCCAAAGGGCAGAAAGGCTCCTCGGCAATGCCTCACAAGCGCAACCCGATCACCTGTGAGCGTCTCAGTGGCTTGGCCCGGGTTGTGCGGGGGAACGCCCTGGCCGCCCTTGAAAACATCCCTCTCTGGCACGAACGAGACATTTCCCATTCGTCAGTGGAACGGATCATCATTCCTGATAGCACCACCTTGCTCCACTACATGATCGTCAAGTTTGCCGAAATTGTTCAGGGATTGCAGGTATATCCGGAACGGATGAAAAAAAACCTCCAACTGACGAAGGGCTTGATCTTCAGCCAGCGTTTGCTCCTGGCGCTCGTGGAAAAAGGGTTGCTGCGGGAAGAGGCCTATGCTCTCGTGCAGCGTCAGGCACTTCAGGCCTGGCCTGAGGGCGATTTTCGGGAGTTGGTGAAAGGTGACCCAGAAATCGGTAAACACCTTTCTTCTGAGGAAATTGAGGCTCTCTTTGATTACAAGCCTTACCTGGAAAATACTGACTACATCTTCTGGAAGGCCGGTCTGAGTGATCCTCCTATCCGGAAGTGGGAAGAAAAAATCAGGACAAGACTGGTTTCTCCAAAGAAAGAAGTGGAGAAGCAGGAACTTGTCTACGAAGGAAAGGCCAAGAAGGTCTACAGCACCTCGGAGCCCAATCTTTATTTAATGGAGTTTAAGGATGAAGCAACAGCGTTTGATGGACTGAAGAAAGAGGAGATCCCAGGCAAAGGAAGGCTTAATAATCTGATCTCTGCTCACCTTTTTGCTCTCCTGGAGTGCGCCGGAATGGCTACCCACTTCGTCAGTCTGGTCAGTGAAAAGGAGATGCTTGTGCGGAGAGTAGAGGTCCTTCCCCTGGAGGTCATCGTGCGCAACCTGGTTGCTGGGAGTATGGCCAAAAGGTTGGGACTGCCTGAAGGGAAGGAACTCTCTCGTCCCCTTGTGAGCTTTTGCTACAAGTCAGATCAACTCCATGACCCCTTGCTGACAGAGGAAGAAATCATCGCCCTGGAGCTGGCAACACCGGATCAGATCACTGCTTTGAAGGAGATTTCTTTGAAGTGCAACCAAGTCCTCAGAGCCTATTTCCAGACGAGGGGGATTTTGCTTGTTGACTTCAAACTGGAATTTGGTTTTGATCATCGTGGAGAACTCCTTCTTGTGGATGAGATTTCTCCCGACACCTGCAGGTTGTGGGATCTGGAGACTAGTGAAAAACTGGACAAGGACCGCTTCCGGCGAGATCTTGGAGACCTGGTATCCGGGTACCAGAAGGTCTGGCAGAGGATGCAAGGAGGGGAAGGTTAGTTGTTTCAAGCACGGATCTTCGTTACGTTGAAAGACGGGGTCCTTGACCCTCAGGGAGCTGCTGTCAAAACTGCGCTTACCAGCCTTGGTTACGAGAGAGTCGCCGATGTGCGTGTTGGCAAGTACATCGTTCTTTCCCTCGGACACAGCAACAGAGAGGAAGCAGAAAAGGAAGTCCGCGAGATGTGTGAGCGCTTGCTGGCCAACCCAGTGATCGAGAATTACTTTTTCGAACTGCAGGAGGTTTCCTCATGAGATTCGGGATTGTTGTTTTTCCTGGTTCTAACTGTGATATGGACTGCTATCATGTGATTGACCAGGTTCTCGGTCACCCTGTTTCCTACATCTGGCACCAGGAAAAAGATCTCACAGGTTTTGACTGCATCATCCTGCCTGGCGGTTTTTCCTATGGTGACTACCTGCGAAGTGGAGCAATCGCCCGCTTTTCGCCTGTAATGGAGGCAGTGGCCGAGTTTGCCGCAAAAGGTGGTCTCGTGCTGGGGATCTGCAATGGTTTTCAGATCCTCCTGGAGGCAGGCCTGCTTCCTGGGGCAATGATGCGCAACAACTGCCTGCAGTTTCGCTGCCAGGACGTTTACCTGAAAGTAGAGACCAACGAGACCCCTTTTACCAACATCTACCGAGCGGGAGAGGTCATTAGAATGCCTATCGCCCACGGTGAAGGTAATTACTACGCTGCTCCAGAAGCCTTAGCTGAACTCGAAGAGAACGGACAGGTGGTTTTCCGGTACTGCACTCCTGGTGGGGAAGTGACAACTGAGGCTAACCCCAATGGTTCCTGCAACAACATTGCCGGTATTTGCAATAAGGAGAGAAATGTTTTGGGACTGATGCCTCATCCCGAGCGCTGTGCGGAAGAAATTTTAGGGAACACTGATGGAAAAAAACTGTTCCTGTCCATCCTTTCCTGGTGGGAAGGCCAGCGGTGTGAGGAGGTGCTGGGGTGTGGCTGAACAGAAGCCGCTCTGGAAAGAAATGGGGTTAACTGCTGAGGAATACCAGCGGATCTGCGAGCTTCTCGGACGAGAGCCAAACTACGTGGAAACAGGAATGTTTGCTGTACTCTGGTCGGAGCACTGCGCTTATAAGAATTCCCGCCCTGTGCTGAAGCTTTTCCCCACCTCAGGGCCACAGGTCCTCCAGGGTCCTGGGGAAAATGCCGGGGTTGTCGATATCGGTGATGGCCAGGCTGTTGTCTTCAAGATCGAGAGCCACAACCACCCTTCAGCAATTGAGCCTTACCAGGGGGCTGCTACCGGAGTCGGGGGGATTGTCAGGGACATCTTCGCGATGGGTGCCCGCCCGATCGCCATCCTCAATTCTCTGCGTTTCGGGACACTCGAAAGTCCCAGAGTCCGCTACCTTTTCGGTGGGGTTGTTTCTGGAATTGCTGATTACGGCAACTGTCTGGGAATCCCTACAGTTGGTGGAGAGGTTTACTTTCATCCCAGCTACAATGATAACCCGTTGGTCAATGCCATGTGTGTCGGTCTTGTGGAACACGATCAGATCAAGCGCGGCCGCGCTTCTGGGGTAGGCAACCCGGTGATGCTGGTAGGGGCACCGACAGGAAGGGATGGCATCCATGGCGCTACCTTCGCTTCAGAGGAATTAAGTGAGGAAAGTGAAGATCGCCGTCCCGCTGTTCAGGTCGGAGACCCGTTTATGGAAAAGCTCCTCATTGAGGCCTGCCTGGAAGTGATTCAGACAGGGTGTGTGGTTGGGATCCAGGACCTTGGTGCTGCTGGTCTCACGAGTGCTTGCGCCGAAACTGCTGCTCGGGCGGGAACAGGTATTGAAATCGATGTTTCTCTCGTCCCCAGACGGGAGGAAGGAATGACCCCTTATGAAGTGATGCTGTCCGAATCCCAGGAACGCATGTTGCTGATTCCTGAACAAGGCAAGGAAGAACTCGTTCAGCAGATTTTCCACAAATGGGGACTCAATGCCGTTGTTATCGGCAGGGTCACAGGAGACGGAATTTTCCGCGTCAAGGAAGGAGGCAACCTGGTTGCCGAGGTGCCTGTCAAGGCGCTTACCGAGGAAGCACCAGTTTATTACCGAACTCCGCGGGTACCCGAATATTACGAAAAGTGTCGCTACTGGCCTGTTGAACGGTTGCCTGTTCCCGAGGACTTCAATAAGGTTTTGCTGACGCTTCTGGAGCACCCTACCATTGCCAGCAAGGAGTGGGTCTACAGGCAGTACGACCACATGGTGCTGATCAACACTGTTTTGCGGCCTGGTGGAGATGCTGCTGTCCTCCGGATCAAGGGCACGAAAAAGGGGATTGGTTTGACTACCGATGGTAATTCTCGTTACTGCTACCTCGATCCCTACCTGGGAGGAATGATTGCCGTAGCCGAGGCTGCCAGGAACCTCTCCTGCGTTGGAGCCAAGCCGTTGGGCCTTACTGACTGCCTAAATTTCGGGAATCCCGAGAAACCGGAAATCTTTTGGCAGTTCCAGGAAGTCGTCAAGGGGATGAGTGAGGCCTGCAAAGTTTTGGAGATTCCTGTTGTCAGTGGTAATGTCAGTTTCTACAATGAAACTGAGGGTGTAGCCGTTTATCCGACTCCTGTTGTTGGAATGGTGGGCCTACTATCTGATGTCACCAAGTATTGCTCACCAGGATTTAAGGAACCTGGCGACCACATCGTGCTCCTGGGGCCTCTGACTGGACACCTGGGGGCAAGCGAATACCTGGCAGTAATCCACGGTTGCGAAGCAGGACCTGTTCCGGAAATCGACCTCTTGCAGGAAAAAGCGGTGCAAGACTGCTGCCGGGAGTTGATCAACCAGGGTCTGGTGAAATCGGCGCACGACTGTTCTGAAGGGGGTCTTGCGGTAGCCCTTGCTGAGTGCTGTATTGCCGGAGGAATCGGTGCCAACCTGGAACTGGAGATTGAGGGACGGGAAGACGCCTTTCTCTTTGGAGAAGTGCAGTCACGGATCGTCATTACCTGTGTTCCTCGGCACCTGGAAAAAGTACGGGAAGTGGCCAGGAGTTTCGGGGTTCCTGTGCGCCTTCTGGGAAGGGTAGGAGGGAAACGGCTTCTCATTCGGGATCTTCGGGGGAGGGTATTGGTAGATCTGGTGGTGAAGGAGATGGAGGAGAAGTGGAGAGGAAGTCTTTCCAAAGCGATGGGCTAAACGATAAACCCCGTGAGGCCTGTGGTGTTTTTGGGATCTACGGGCCAGGGCTGGATGTTTCTCGGATTACTTATTACGGTCTTTATGCTCTCCAGCACCGTGGTCAGGAAAGTGCCGGAATTGCCGTCAGTGATGGCTGCAAGATCAGGTGTCAGCGGGGAATGGGTTTGGTCAGCGAGGTTTTCCATGAAGAAGACCTGGAAAAGCTCACTGGCCATCTGGCGGTTGGTCATGTTCGTTATTCCACTTCTGGAGAAAGCAGTATCGAGAACGCCCAACCCCTTGTTTTCCATTCTCGCCAGGGGATGATTGCCCTTGCTCACAACGGGAACTTGACCAATTACAAAGAACTCCGCAGGAAACTGGCGGAAGAGGGCGTTGTTTTCCAGACCGACTCTGATAGTGAGTTGTTTGTCTGCATCCTTGCCCGCTCCAGTAATGGTAACCTGATCGAAGGGATCCTGAAAACGATGGATGAGGTCCGGGGTGCGTATTCGCTGATCATCATGACTGAGAAGCAACTCTACGGGATCAGGGATCCCTTTGGAGTGCGTCCTTTGTGCCTCGGCCGGGTGGATGGGGGGTATGTTCTTGCTTCTGAATCCTGTGCCCTTGATACCATCGGAGCGCAGTTTATCCGTGACCTTGACCCTGGAGAAGTGGTTGTCATCGACGACAATGGGATCACCGCGTTTAAACAGCTCTCTCCTTCCAGACGTGCCCTCTGTATCTTCGAGTTCGTTTACTTTGCGAGACCGGACAGTGTCATTGATGGCCTCAATGTTCAAAAGGCGCGCTTAAGCTTGGGCAGGGAACTCGCCCGCGAGTATCCCCTTGATGCCGATTTGGTGATTCCAGTGCCTGATTCCGGCACCAGTGCTGCCCTTGCTTATGCCAGCGTGAGGGGGATCCCATTTTGCGAAGGATTAATCAAGAACAGGTATGTCGGCCGGACGTTTATCAAGCCCGACCAGGCGATGCGTGACCTTGGGGTGCGCCTGAAGTTGAACCCTGTCAGAGAGGTTCTGGAAGGGAAAAAAGTGGTGATGATCGATGACTCTATTGTGCGGGGGACGACCTCACGGAAGATCGTCCAGATGATCCGTGATGCCGGGGCGAAAGAGGTGCATCTCTTGGTCAGTTCACCTCCTATCCTTTATCCGTGTTACTACGGGATTGATACTTCCAGAAGGGGAGAACTGATTGCTGCTACGCACGACCTCTCTGAGATCAAGGAAATGATCGGGGCAGACAGCCTTAACTACCTGAGCCTCGATGGTCTTTTTGCGGCAATGGCTCCACTTGCTCCTCAGGATTTCTGTGTTGCCTGTTTCAACGGGCTTTACCCCATTGAGGTTCCTTTTTGCCAAAAAGAGAGGGTTGATTCTTGAAAAAGGAGTCTGATGTGATGGTTGAGGAAAAAGGTGGCCGAGACTCTGCTTACAGAGAAGCTGGCGTTGACATAGATGCCGGGAACAGGGCAGTCGACCTCTTCAAGAAACACGCTGCCAGCACCTGGGGCAAAGATGTCCTCGCAGGTATCGGGGGTTTTGCCGGCCTCTATGCTTTTGATTGTCGGGACTACAAGTCACCTGTGCTTGTTACTGGCACTGATGGTGTTGGCACCAAACTGAAGATCGCCCAGATGATGCGGAGGCATGAGACTGTAGGCATTGATTTAGTGGCGATGTGTGTCAACGATATCCTCGTTTGTGGTGCCAAACCATTATTTTTTCTCGATTATTTTGCCTGTGGAAAACTGGATCCCGAGCAGGCTGCAGCAGTTGTCTCCGGAGTTGCTGCTGGGTGTCGTGAGGCTGGTTGTGCCCTGATCGGTGGGGAGACCGCAGAAATGCCCGGATTCTACCAGGAGGGGGAATACGACCTGGCAGGTTTTGTGGTCGGTGTTGTCGATAAAGAAGAGATCTGGGATGGCAGAGATGTCTGTGCTGGGGACGTGGTCCTCGGGCTTGCCTCCTCAGGACTGCACAGCAACGGCTACAGCCTCGTGCGACACCTCTTTTTGGAGAAGGCAGGCTACCAACTGGAAACCTTTTTCCCGGATTTGGGGAAAACTCTTGGTGAGGAGTTGTTGACTCCGACGCGGATCTACGTCAGAAGTGTTCTCCAGGCTAAGAAAAGGTTCGGGAAAAGCAAAGCGATCAAAGCAGCTGCCCACATCACCGGTGGAGGGCTTGTAGAGAACATTCCACGGGTGTTACCTTCCGGGCTCGGTGTTGTTTTGAGACAAGGAAGCTGGTCAGTGCCTCCGGTCTTCAGGCTGATCCAGAGAACCGGTGTTGTTTCTCCGGAGGAGATGTTTAGGGTCTTTAATATGGGCATCGGATTCGTGCTCATTGTTGACCCGGGGGATGCTGAAAAAATCGCTGGTTTCCTCGAGGATTTGGGAGAAAAGGTTTATTTTATTGGAAAAGTAGAACCTGGTTCTGGGGTCAAGATCGAGTAGGACATAATGGACTAAGCTGTTTTCAAAGGAGAGGATTGCCCTTGATGCGGATTGCCGTCCTTGCTTCTGGAAGGGGAACAAACCTCCAGGCGATCCTTGATGCCATTGAGGCAAAGGCCCTCCAGGCACGCGTTGTTGCGGTTTTCAGTGACCGGCGAGAGCCCCTCGCCTTTGAAAGAGCGCGCCAGAGAGGGATTCCGACGGTTTTCCTCGACCCTGCCCTTTTCCCAAACCGCCGGGAATACGACGCTGCCCTCGCTCAAAAGGTTAAATCTTTTTCCGTAGATGTGGTTGCCCTCGCCGGCTTCATGAGGGTCTTGACACCTGAGTTTTTGCGAGAGTTCCCAGGCAGGGTCCTCAACATCCACCCTTCTTTGCTTCCTGCGTTTCCTGGGCTTGAAGCCCAAAGGCAGGCTTGGGAATATGGAGTTCGTTTCAGTGGTTGCACAGTGCACTTTGTTGATCAAGGGGTTGATACTGGCCCGATCATCCTCCAGTCAGTCGTCCCGGTTTATGAGGAAGACACACCGGAGACCCTTGCAGAACGCATCCTCAAAGTTGAGCACAAGACTTATCCTGCAGCCCTCCAGCTCTTTGCTGAGGGAAGGTTACAGATTGAAGGGAGAAGGGTGAGGATCAACTGGAAGGGGCGGACTCCTTTAAAACCGAGAGATTGTGTGCTGGAATGGCTGGACACAGTAAGAAATTTTGGAAGGGAGGCTCTTTGTTTTGAATAGCACGAAAAGGGCTTTGATCAGTGTTTTTGACAAACGAGGGGTTAAGGAACTGGCGAAAGAGCTTGTAGACCTGGGTTTTCAGCTAATTTCCACCGGAGGTACGGCAAGATATCTGGAGGAAGCGGGTTTGGAAGTGGAAAAAGTTGAGGACCTTACAGGCTTTCCGGAGATTCTCGGAGGCAGGGTAAAGACCTTGCATCCAAAGATCCACGCTGGGTTGCTTGCAAGGGACCTCCCAGAGGACCGAAAACAACTGGAACAGTTAGGGATTTCCCCAATTGACCTTGTTGTGGTCAATCTTTACCCTTTCCAGGAAACTGTATCCAGGCCAGGGGTCACTCTTGCAGAAGCTCTGGAACAGATCGATATCGGTGGAGTCACTTTGATCAGGGCCGCTGCCAAGAATTTCTCAAGAGTAGCTGTTGTCGTCAATCCCGACCGCTACCAGGAGGTCCTCGAGGAACTGCGGGAGAAAGGAGAGGTCAGCCTGAAGACCCGCTTCAGCCTGGCGAGAGAGGCCTTCTGGCACACTGCCAACTACGACCGGGTCATTTCCGAGTACTTCCACGAGATCTCCCTCGAAGATGAAGGTGAATTGAGCGGCTCTCCGGAAAGAAGCAAGTTTCCAGAAAGGTTTTTGCTCCCTCTGGTGAAACTCCAGGATCTCCGCTACGGGGAGAACCCCCACCAGGAGGCTGCTTTTTACCGAGAAGAACCACTTTCTTGGGGAATCGTAAGCTTTCAGAAGTTACAGGGGAAAGAGCTTTCTTTCAACAACATTCTCGACCTCGAAGCTGCCTTCCAAATCGCTTCCGAATTTGCGGAACCAGCAGCAGTTGTCATCAAGCACAATACTCCTTCAGGGGTAGCCTGTGACTCCAGGTTGAGTGTTGCTTTCAGGAAAGCCTTCCAGGCGGACGCAGTTGCTGCTTATGGGGGCATTGTGGGCCTGAACAAAACGGTTGACGATGAAACGGCCGAGGCCCTTACTGAAAACTTCTTGGAAGCGGTGGTTGCACCTGCCTACAGTGAGGCTGCTCTGAAGGTGCTGGAAAAGAGGAAGAACCTTCGCCTCATTTCTTTAGGAGAACTGCCGATGAAGCAGATTTTTTACAGGAACTTTAAGCAGGTTAGCGGAGGGTTCCTTGTGCAAGACCCTGATTTTGTGGAGAACGATCTCCAAAAACTGTGGGAAATCAGTAAGGTGGTGACCAAGAGGGAGCCTTCATCAGATGAGTGGGAGGATCTTCTTTTTGCCTGGATCGTTGTCAGGCATGTGTTTTCCAATGGAATTGTTGTTGCCAGGGGCAAGGAAACTCTGGGGATCGGCAACGGCCAGGTGAGCAGGATAGCAGCAGCAAGGATCGCCCTCGAGAAGGCTGGAGAAAAGGCCAAAGGAGCAGTGCTGGCATCTGACGGTTTTCTACCCTTTCCCGATACTGTGGAATTGGCTGCTGAGTTCGGAGTTACGGCAATCATCCAGCCAGGTGGTTCGATCAGGGATCAGGAGGTAATTACTGCCGCTGACGCTAAAGGTCTGGCAATGGTATTTACGGGAAAGCGGCACTTTCGCCACTAATCAGACATTTTGGAAAGGAGGAGTGGAGCCTGGTTGCAGCCAGGTCTGGAACCAGGTCAGGGATAATGAAGCTGCTTGTAGTTGGTGGAGGAGGAAGAGAACACACCCTTGTCTGGAAGCTCAAGCAGAGCCCCTTTGTGGAAAAGATTTACTGTGCTCCTGGGAACGCCGGGATTGCTCAAGATGCGGAATGTGTCCCTTACAAACCTGATGATCTTGAGGGACTAGTTGATTTTGCGAAAAAGGAAGGGATTGACCTTACTGTCGTTGGTCCTGAGGCTCCTCTTGTTGCCGGGATAAGGGATGCTTTCGAAGCTGCTGGGCTCAGGCTCTTTGGTCCCCATTCACGTGCTGCGATAATTGAGGGTAGCAAGGTTTTTGCCAAACAGTTGATGGCAAAATATGGGATCCCTACTGCTGATTTTCACATTTTTCGAGATGCCCGGGAGGCACTCTCCTATGTGCGGGAGCTTGATCGTCCCTGTGTGGTTAAAGCTGATGGGCTGGCGGGAGGAAAGGGGGCGATCGTTTGCGGGACCCGTCAGGAAGCTGAAGAGGCTGTGCACCTGATTATGGAGAAGAAGGCTTTTGGGAAGGCCGGTGATGCGGTTGTCATCGAGGATCGCCTTGAAGGGGAAGAAGTAAGTGTCCTTGCTTTTACTGATGGTGAAACTGTTCTCCCAATGGTTGCCTCCCAGGATCACAAAAGGGTTTTTGATGGTGACCAGGGGCCGAATACTGGGGGGATGGGCGCTTATTCCCCTCCTCCGGTTTACACCCCAGAGGTGCATGAAGAGGTCTGCCAGAAGATCTTATTTCCGGTGATCACCGCCCTTGCCAGTGAAGGAAGAAAGTATCAGGGAGTCATTTATGCCGGCTTGATGATCACTGAAAAGGGGCCTTATGTGCTGGAATTTAACTGCCGTTTTGGTGACCCCGAGGCTCAGGTGGTGATCCCCAGGCTGCGGAGTGATCTGGTGCCAGTGATGGAAGCGGTTCTCGAAGGCCGCCTTCACGAGGTGAGTCTGGAATGGGATGAGAGAGCAGCAGTCTGCGTTGTCCTTGCCTCGGGAGGCTATCCGGGAGCTTATGAGAAGGGAAAGGTGATCTTTGGCCTCGAAGAAGTTCCTCCTGATGTCCTCGTTTTCCATGCCGGAACCGCTCGGGCCAATGGTCAGATTGTCACTTCAGGAGGACGGGTTCTCGGGGTTACTGGTTTTGGAAAAACAATCAGGGAGGCTGTTTCCCGCACTTATCAGGCTGTCGAAAAGATCCATTTTGAGGGTATGCACTACCGCAGGGATATTGCTCACCGGGCACTGGTCAGGGGGGAAGAATCAGGATGCTGAAACTGGAGGATGTTCGGGAAAACCCCCAAGTGGCCAGTTTGCTGCAAAGGGTTCAGGAAAATTTGAAAACGATGGGGAAGATCACCCATGATGAGAAACATGCTCACCATGTAGGCAACCTTAGTTACCACATCCTCAAAGTTCTGGGATATTCGCAGCGGGAGGCAGAACTGGCGGCAATTGCCGGTTACCTGCACGACATCGGTAATGCCATCAACAGATATGACCATGGACGAACAGGTGCCTTGCTTGCCTTTCACATTTTGATGAAGATGGGGATGCCTCCTGAAGAGGTGGCCACGGTGATTGCTGCCATAGGAAACCACGAAGAGCGCTCTGGCTACACGGTGAGCAATGTCGCTGCTGCGGTGATCCTGGCAGATAAGTCTAATGTCCACCGCTCGCGGGTTCACAAAGGTGACCCAGCGACATTTACCACAAGGGACCGGGTCAACTACGCGGCAACAAAGTCTTTTCTCGATGTGGACCCTGAAAAGCGAGAAATCATCATGCATCTTGAAATCGACACCAGCATCTGTTCAGTGATGGAATACTTCGAGATCTTCCTGACCAAAATGCTCCTCTGCCGGAGGGCCGCCAACTTTCTGAATTGCCGTTTCGGACTGGTGATCAACGGCACCCGTTTCCTTTAATGACTGTTGGCATTTTGCGCCTGCGCTTGCCGGATTGTGGACATGCGAGATCCGCCGAGAAAGTCTGCGGATCGGTTTATCATTGTCACTTTAAGCAAAAAACTTTCACCGCCACTATTGATGTTCCCCCCTTCCCGAGAGAGAAAAGAGCGTCTTTCCCGAAAACCTGCAGGGAACTCTTGATGAGCTGAAGCAGGCCCTGATAGGAGAGAGCAAGAAATGTCTGGTTATCGACGAGATCGGGAAAATTGAACTCTTCTCTCCTCGAGAATCCCCCTCTTAACCACTCAATTTCCTGCTTGCGGGTGATGAGCCCATCCCTCAGCTTGACAATCCCTTCAAGCTCTATGTTTCTGCTGTCGCCCAAGCTGCTACCCCAAGCGCGCCTGTGTCCAGGCCCCTAGAAAAATTGCATAATTTGGTTGATTTGGAACAAAAATAAACTCAAGGAAGCTGTTAACACCAAAAACGTGAGGTCCTCCCTGTAACTGTGATCCAGGATTTTCTGGAACCGAGGCTTGGGAGGTGAAGAGTTGGGCATTGAAAAAGGGAGGATCTCCTCCCGACAGGCAACTTACCTGGTAGTTAATACGATCCTGGGAACAAGCATCCTCTTTCTTCCTGCATTGATGGCAGGTGAAGTTGGTCAGGATGCCTGGGTAGCTATTCTCATTGCCGCTGTTTTGGGTTTTCTCATCGGTTCGGTACTAGTTATTTCACTTGGCCTCCGCTTTCCAGGAAAGAATTTTGTGGAATACGCCATTGAACTGGTCGGCCCCTTGGGAGGGCGAATTCTTGGATTCTTGTGGGGCGGCTTTTACCTCGTTGTAAATGGTATCATTGTTCGGGAATTCGGCGAACTTCTAAAAACCGAGGTGATGCCGGAAACACCCCTGATTGTTTTTGTGGTGATGATCCTAAGTATGGCAGTCTTCGGGGTTTACCTGGGGTTAGAGGTTTTTGCCCGGGTAAATGAAATCGTTTTTCCTCTCTTCTTGGGGGTACTTTTGTTGCTCTTGCTAACGGGTTTGCCGGAAATGGATTTTCGGAATCTGCAGCCCGTTTTTCAGCACCGATTTCCCGATATTATGGTAAGTGCTGCCAACCTCCTGGCCTTTTACGGAGAGGGCGTTGTTTTGGCGATGTTTCTGCCCTATATGAGACAACCTGAAGAAGCGAAAAGGGTTCAGTACGAGATTCCCATTATCCTCAACTTTACCATGCTTCTGGTCATTGTCGGGGTGATCGCTTATTTCGGGGCAGGTGAAGCAGCACGGATGGTTTTTCCCACCTTTGAACTGGCAAAGGCCGTTCGCCTGGGTTTCGTGGAAAGGATTGAATCTCTATTCGTTGGCATCTGGGTTACCAGTGTCGGAGTGAAGGTCATGGTGATCTCTTACGTAACCGTCCTTGCACTTGCCCATTCCCTGAGCCTCAGGGACTACCGCCCTTTAGTTTTCCCCTGTGGCTTGATTCTGGCTGTTTTGTCAGTTTTGCAGTTTGCCGATACCAACCATATCCGAGAGTTTCTTGCTCGCTACTGGATCCCTTTCGGCTTCACTTTTCAGTGGTTTATTCCTTTTCTTCTTTATCTTGTTGCCCTTGTTCGGAAAAAAGACCAGTCTGGGGGAAGGTGAATAGATGTTCTGGAACGTTATGTTGATTGTGGTAATTAGTGCAGGAATGGTTTTTTGCGAGGTTCCCAAACTGATGCATCGTCAGATGTGGAGAGAGCTTTGGGCCTTCAGTGTTTTCCTGGCCATCGGACTGGCCGGAGCCCTTGCTCTCGCGCTTGATTTACCTTTGCCCAATCCCATTCGTTTGATCGAGTTCATTTTCGGGCCCCTGAGCAAATTGATTTACTCCGGGTAGCTGGAGGTATAAGGAGATGTTCCGAAAACCTTGCAAGCCTTCAAAACTCTCGGATCTGAAGGAACGGAAGCTGAGAAAAAGGATGGAAAAAGTCCAGCCTCAAACTGCAGTTCTTGAAGAACCCTTTTCTGCAGACATAGAGACCAATGTTAGAAAGTTCCAAAGAATTTTCGGGAACACTGGTGACCTTTCCAGGAGAGATTTTTTGTTAGAGGGTGAGCAGGGGGTCGAGGTCGTCCTGTTTTACATCGATGGTCTGGTAGACAAGGGAGCGATCAGTGAGGTTGTTCTTAAACCATTTTTGTTCCACAACCTTGATGAAGAGGAAAAACGGTTGTTGCCAGGGAACGCTTATCAACTGATCAAGACTTCACTGATCACTTCTGCCGAAGTTAAAGAAGCGGAGAAGTTCAGTGAACTGGTCGACCTGGTGCTTGTCGGCCATGTTGCCGTTTTTGTCGAGGGATCGGAAAAGGTTCTTGCTGTTGATGTCAAGGGATGGAAGGACCGGGGGGTTGAAGAACCCGAATCCGAGGCTTTTATCAGGGGACCGCGTGAGGGTTTCACCGAAACCCTGCGCACAAACACCGCTCTCATCAGGAGAAGGATCAAAACTCCCAACCTGGAGTTCAATACGATTACTGTGGGAGAGTATACGAAAACAGACGTCTGTGTGGTTTACATCAGGGGCCTTACCAACCCTGACATTGTCAGGGAAGTCGAGAGCAGGATCCGGAGGATCAAGACTGATGGGATCCTGGAATCTGGTTATCTCGAGGATTTTATTGAAGATGATTACAAAACTCCCTTTGTCCTCGTCGACCGCACAGAGAGGCCTGATAAAGTGGCTGCCGGGTTGCTTGAGGGGAAAGTGGCCATTCTGGTTGATGGTACTCCTTTTGCCTTGATCGTGCCGGTTGTTTTTGGAGAAATTCTCCAATCAGCAGAAGATTACTATGAAGGGAATGATTATATTCGTCCGATCCGCTGGATCGCTTTGTTGGTTGCCCTTTTCCTACCCTCGTTTTACGTTGCCCTGACTACATTTCATCAGGAGATGATCCCACCCGGGCTTGCCTTGAGTATGGCTGCTGGCCGTGAGGGAGTCCCGGTTCCTGCTGCTGTTGAGGCTTTCATGATGGAGATAACCTTTGATTTCCTCAGAGAAGCGGGGATTAGGATGCCCCGTCCTGTCGGCCAGGCGATCGGAATTTTGGGCGCTGTGGTCATCGGCCAAGCAGCAGTTGCCGCTGGTGTCGTCAGCCCGATCATGGTGATTGTGGTCTCCCTGACTGCGATTTGTTCTTTTCTAATTCCCAACTACTCGGCTTCAGTTGCCATTAGATTCTTGCGCTACATAATGCTTCTGCTCGGAGGAGTTCTCGGCCTTGTAGGTGTTTTCTGGGGGATGATGATGCTTTTGCTGCACCTTGCTTCTCTGCGTTCCTTTGGAATACCTTACCTTTATCCTGTAGCCCCGATGGTTTCTAGGGAACTCCGGGATATTTTTGTGCGCACTCCCTGGTGGACGATGGATGAACGCCCCCGCCTTTTAAGAACATCTGACCAGAGGAGACAGGCTCCGGGGCAACGACCCAGGCCACCACAAAGTGGGCGAAGAAGGAAATCCGGGGAGGATCAAGATGAGTATTGAAAAAGGGCGGATTTCCTTCTATTCCCAGGGAATTGTCCTGACGATGTTCCTTCCTTACTTGCACCGTCCGGAGGGGGCCCCTTGGATCGTTGTTGCGTCTTCGGTTTTGCTCGGCATTGCCATCCTTCTTAGTATATTAGGGATGATCGCTTTTTTTGGGGCAGAGGAAACCTCGAGAATGATGTTTCCTGCCTTCGAGTTCGCCAAGGCTGTCCGCCTTTCTGTTGTGGAAAGGATCGAGGCATTTGTTGTCGGGATTTGGGTGGCAACAACCGGCCTTAAAGTAATGGTCATTTACTACTCTGGAATACTTGCTTTTGCCTATTCTCTGAACCTTCAGGATTACCGCCCCCTCGTTCTTCCAATTAGCCTCTTTCTTGTTGTGTTATCAGCTTCCATGTTTGCAGATACTACTCACCTCCGGGAGTTTATGGCACATTATGCGAATCCGTACGGAAGTACCTTTCAGGTAGGAATTCCACTACTTCTCTACATCCTGGCTTTATTTAGGAGAAAAGACAGGTGAGGTGGGATTAGATGAAAAAAACCTGGTTTTACCTGTTTCTTCTGGTTTTAATTGCTGTTTCTGGAAGCGGCTGCTGGAGCAAACTGGAGATCGAGGAGATGGCTTTTGTTTCCGTTATCGGAGTTGATCAGGATGGGTCTGGGAAGCTCTTGGTTTCTTACCAGGTGGTGATACCCAGAACTGTGACCAAGGGAGGGGGAAGCTCAGGACCTCCAGTGCAAGTGATCAGTGTTAAGGCCCGCGACATCTCCGAAGCGATGTCCCGCTTTTCAGAAATCAGCCCGCGTCGTGTCCGATTCAAGCAGTTGAGCGCGATCATTTTTGGAGAAGACCTGGCGCGCCAAGGGCTTGGCCCTTACCTCGACTTCTTTACCAGGCACTGGGAGTTTAGGCGTTCCCTCTGGGTTCTCGTCGCTAAGGGGAGTGCTTGTGACCTTCTTGTCGAGGGTTTGCCTTATATGGAGCAGCTTCCAGGAACAGGTATCAGTTTTATTATGGAAAGGAAGCCAACAGAGACAGCCACCAGGATCCCGGTTATGTTGGGTGAATTTCTCTCAATGCTAACTGCCGAGGGAAGGGAGCCACTGGTTTCTACCATTGAGCTTTCACCAGCTCGGGAGGCTTGTGCTACTGGTGGTTTCGGTGACCAGAGGGGAGCAGTTGCTGAAGGAAGGGCTGCCGAGGAAAAACGAGAGCTTGCCTTTAGAGGTGCTGCTGTTTTCAAAGACGATCATCTCGTCGGTTTTCTCGGCCCTCGTGAAGCCAGGGGAGCACTCTGGCTACAGGGGAAAGTTGAAGGGGGGATTCTCGATGTTCCCAAGGGTTTGCAAAAACCCTGGGCATCTCTCGAAGTTGACAGGGCGAAGTCAAAAATAACGCCAGAAGTTGAAAACGGAAAAATCAGTTTTTTGGTGGAGATCGAAGAAGAAGGCTGTATCTTGAGCATTCTTGAAGAAGAGCTTCCGGTTAGCGAAACTGGTGTTTTGCGGATGCTGGAAGAGGAAAAAGAGAAAGCGATCAAGCAGGAAGTTCTCGCTGCCTGGGAAAAAGCAGAAGAGATGCACTCTGATTTTCTCGGTCTTGGCGAATGTCTCTACCGAAAAAAACCAGAAATCTGGAAAAAGGTAAAGGGTGATTGGAATGACTACTGGCTCAACAAGATCAGTGTAAAAGTGAAGGTGAATTGCAAGCTCCGGCGCACAGGTGCTGTCGCCGATCCGGTCAAGGTTCGGTAAAGGGTTAAAACTTTTTATTACTGAGGCCGGTTTTTGGGAATTTTGACTTCTAAGAGGCCGTTCTGATAGCGTGCTTCGGCTTTTTCCGGAGTAGTTCCTGGTGGGAGGGGAATTTCCCGATAAAAGTTGCCTGTGTTTCTCTCACGGTAGCGGAGAGACATCTGGCTTTCTGGATGATTTGTTTGCCCTTTGATGATCAGGATGTTGCCGACACTTTCAACATTGATTTCGTTCACCTTGGCACCCGGAAGCTCGACAATGATCAGAATGTGCTGGTGGTCTTCAAAAACATCGATCCTCGGTTGCCAAATGAGTGTTGGTTGCTGGAAAAACGGAGAGAGGTGACGGTATTCCGGAGATCCTGAAGGGTTTTTCTGGATTTCCGGGTTTTGTTTTTGAGGCTGGTTTTCCTGGTACTGCATTTTCGATACCTCCTTGAGTAGATGTGAGGGCAATCCCTGACCATGCTCCTGGTTACTGGCTGGAAACCTGAATCCGGCGCCTTGCCGCCAGGTCGGCTTTTGGTAGCCGCACTTCCAGAATTCCGTTGTTGTAGGATGCTGAGCAGTGTTCTGCCCGAACATGTGTGGGCAGAGAAATGGTGCGGTAGATGCTGGTGGCACCCATTCCCGGCATTCCTATTGTGCTTGCACTGATGGTAATGGAGTCATCGGTAACTGTTAGGTTTAGGTTGTTGGGGTTGATGTTTGGCAGTTCTGCTGCCACAACAACATCACTGTTGGTTTCGTAAAGGTCGACACGGGGCTGCGTGAGACCTGGTGAAGGCATGAAGAAAACGCTTTGGGGACTGATCATGCTCTGCCAACCGGCTGCAGGACTGATGTTTCCCCAGAATGCGGGGTTTGCCACTGCCTGCCAGGCACCTCCCTGCCCGGATGGTGCGAAAGAGTAAGAAAAAGCAGTAGGGCTGGATTGGAACATTCCGGGAATACCGGCTGCAGGTGAAGCTGCCGTTCCTGCTGGGTTAAAAGACTGGACGTACATGAAGGATCTTCAACCTCCTCTTTTGGTTCTTGCTTACCTGGGATTTAGGTCGGGATCGGCCCTCACGCTTTTATTATCTGTCAGGATTTCGCAATTATGCATAAAAAATGGGCTGGTTGTTGACCAAATGACACATTCTTGTTATGATGAGCACAGTGTAAGAAATTTTCAACTTACAGGGTTGTTGAGGTAGGGAAGTTATGGAAGATTGGGGAACTGTTTTGATGCCTGGCGGAGTGCGTGACCTCTTACCGGGAGAGGCGCGTCAGAAGCGGGAACTGGAAAACAGTCTTTTGAAGCTCTTTCGAAGCTGGGGTTATCAAGAAGTGGTAACTCCTACTTTTGAGTTTTACGAAGTCCTCGCTCCTGCCCTTGAAGAGATGCTTCATGAGCAACTTTACCGCTTTATTGATGAAGAGGGAAGGGTAATCGTTCTCAGACCTGATATGACGACTCCGATAGCTCGTCTGGTGAGTACAAGGCTGCGAACTGAGGATTTCCCGTTGCGTTTTTGCTATGTGGCCAATGTCTTTCGGAGGGAGAACCACGCCGGGAAGCAGCGGGAGTTTTACCAGGCAGGTGTTGAACTGATTGGTGCTGCCGGTGCCGAGGCCGATGCCGAGATCCTTGGGCTGATGGGGGAGGCCTTCAGACTGGCTGGAATTAAGGATTTCCAGATCACCATCGGCCAGGTCGAGGTTTTAAAGGGACTTCTTGAAGGTTGCGGCTTTGGCAACGAAGAGCAAGAGAAGGCAAAAACAATCTTAAATAAGAAGGATTTCGTGGCCTGGGAGAAGCTGATTTCCGATCACCGTTTTTCTGGGGAGCAAAGAGAAGTTTTGGAGAACCTTCCACACCTCCAAGGAGGTATTGAAATCCTTGATCAGGTAGAAGGTTTTCTCCAGAGTGAGGATGCCCTTGCTGGCCTTTCCAGGCTCCGCTTCGTCTGGGAGATCCTCACTGATTACGGTTTGGAGGATCACGTTAGTTTCGACTTAGGTTTCCTCCGGGGTCTCGGTTACTATACAGGAATCATTTTTGAGGGTTACGCTCCTGGTGTGGGTTACCCTCTTTGTGGTGGGGGTAGGTACGACCGGCTGCTGGAAAAGTTCGGGTTTTCTTGCCCGGCGACAGGTTTTGCCATCAACATTGAACGTTTTTTGCTGGCAATGAAGGAGGAGAAGATTCAGGTAACTCCTGCGATGAGAGTTGCCGATTACTTTATTGTAGGGGAAAACTTTGGTGAAGTCGCCAAAAAGGCGAGGCAGTTGCGTGAACAGGGTTTCGTTGTGGAGATCGAAGTTTCGGGGCGTTCCCCCGAAGAAGCTGTTGCTTATGCAGCGAAGAAGGGGGTTCCCCACATTCTGGTAATGTAACCCAACCATTTACATCAGTGTTTGGAGAGAATGGAAAGAGGTAGAGCTATGGAAAAGGATTTCGTCACCATTGCCCTTCCTAAAGGACGCCTTCTCAAGGAATCCCTGAAGCTCTTGGAGAAGGCGGGAATTTGGAAGGTTTCTTTTGACGAAAATGGAAGAAAGCTGATTTACGCTGATGAACAAGCAAAGTTGCGCTGTTTGATCTGCAGAACTGCTGATGTTCCCACTTTCGTCGAGCATGGGGCTGCAGATTTAGGGATCGCTGGAAAAGATGTTATTCTAGAGCAGGGGAAAGACATCTGTGAACTGCTCGATCTCGGTTTCGGGAAGTGCAGGTTTGTTGTGGCTGCCCCAGTATCCAAGGTTGAGCAGGGGGATTTTGAAAAAGGACTGGCTGGCTACCTTGCCCAGTATGGCCAACTTCGGGTAGCTACCAAATTTCCGAGGGTGGCTCAATCTTATTTGCGTAAGGAGGGCTTACCTGGAGAGGTGATCAAGCTTTCCGGAAACATCGAACTTGCTCCACTTGTCGGTCTCGCTGATGTAATTGTTGACCTCGTTTCTACTGGCCGGACCCTGAAGGAGAACAATCTCGTTCCTGTTGCTGAGGTTGCTCAGGCGACAGCGAGATTGATCGCCAATCGGGTATCTTATCGTCTCAAGCATCGGCGGTTGATTGCTCTTGTGAATTCTATTCAAGAATGTCTGCGAAAGGAGAACTGATGGCGATGATCAAGTCCGTGAAAACCAGGGAAGAACTCTTTACCAGATTGCAAAAACGGGAGCAGTTAGGTGAAGAGTTCGAGGATACTGTGCGGGAGATCTTGCAAGATGTGAGAGATAACGGGGATCAGGCTCTTCTTGCCTGGACGGAGAAATTCGATCAGGTGAAACTAACTCCTGCACAACTCCGTGTGCAAGATGAAGAAATAGAAGCAGCTTATGCAGCCTACAAGGAGGTTTCTCCAGAACTCATTGATGCCCTTCGCCTTGCCAGAGACCGCATCTTTGCTTTCCATTCAAACCAGAAGCCACAGGATTGGTTCATGAGGGGTTTTTATGGAGAAGTTTTGGGCCAGATTTACCAACCGATCAGGCGTGTCGGGATCTATGTTCCTGGAGGGACTGCAGCCTACCCGTCTTCGGTTTTGATGAACGCGGTTCCTGCCAAGGTTGCCGGTGTTTCCGAAATCGTCATGGTTACCCCTCCAGGAAAAGATGGCAGGGTCAATCCGCTCGTTCTAGTTGCTGCTGCCGAGGCTGGGGTGACGGAGATCTATAAGGTCGGTGGTGTCCAGGCAATCGCCGCCCTTGCCTACGGCACGGAAACGATTCCCAGAGTGGAAAAAATCGTCGGTCCGGGCAACATTTACGTCACTGTTGCTAAAAAACTTGTCTTCGGAGTGGTCGACATTGACATGCTGGCGGGACCGAGTGAGATCGTGGTTGTTGCTGACGATTCGGCGGAAGCTGAACTCGTGGCCGCTGATCTCCTTTCTCAGGCAGAACACGATCCAAGGGCAGCAGTTGTTTTGCTAACTCCATCCCTACAACTTGCCAGCCAAGTTCAGAGCAGTCTTGAGAAGCAGTTGCGAGAATTGCCTCGCCAGAGGATCGCTGCCAAGTCCCTCGAAGATTTTGGCTCTCTCTTGGTCACCAGAGATCTGGAAGAAGCAGTTGAAGTTGCCAATGAACTGGCTCCGGAGCATCTGGAGCTGCTCGTTAGAGAGCCTTTCGCCCTGCTGAGCAGGATCAGAAATGCTGGTGCTGTTTTTCTTGGTAAGTATGCTCCCGAACCGTTCGGTGATTACCTGGCAGGGCCGAACCACGTTTTACCTACAGGGGGGACTGCCCGCTTTTATTCGGTTCTCGGTGTGGAGGATTTTCTGAAGAGGACGAGCATCATCTACGGTACCAGAGAGGCGCTTAAAGCTCTTGGTCCTGATATCGTCAGGCTGGCAGATGCCGAGGGGCTGGACGCCCACGCCAGGTCAGTTTCTCTTCGCTTGCAGCGCCTCAAGGATTCTGGTGACTAAGAGTAGGGGGAGGAAAGTGGCTCGTGAGGACTGCTGTTGTGGAGAGGGTCACTGGGGAAACGAAGGTCAAGGTAGAGATTAACCTGGACGGGAAAGGCAATTTTGGAGGTAAAACCGGCATCGGGTTCTTCGACCATATGCTCCACCTTTGGGCACGCCATTCTCTTTTCGACCTTTTTCTTGAGGCTCAAGGAGACCTTGATGTCGATGCCCACCATACTGTTGAAGATGTTGGGATCACCCTCGGACAGGCTTTCCAGAAGGCCCTTGGGAACAAGGAGTGTTTGCGGAGATACGGCTCCATTTGCTTGCCGATGGATGAGGCCCTTGTCCTGGTAGCTGTTGACCTCAGTGGGAGGCCTTTTTTCGCTTACGATGTCGAGATTGGCCCCTGGATCGTGGGAAGCTTTCCTGTGGAACTCGTCCCCGAATTTTTCAGGGCTTTTGCCAATAATGCCGGGATCACTCTGCACATGCGCCTGCTTTCTGGAGAGAACGCCCACCACATTATCGAGGCCCTTTTTAAGGCTTTTGGCCGTGCTCTTCAGGAGGCTGTTTCTGTGAATCCCCGCGAATCAGGTGTTCCTTCAACAAAGGGGAGTCTTTAAGTCCTTCGGAGAGAAAGAGGAGTGGAAGATGATCGCCATTATTGACTACGGAATGGGGAACCTGCGGAGCGTCCAGAAAGGTTTGGAGAAATCTGGTTTTCAGGCGGAGATCACCAGTGAGCCTGAGGAGGTAAAAAAGGCCAGAGGAATCGTTTTGCCTGGTGTCGGGGCTTTTGCCGAGGCGATGGCCAACTTGAGGAAAAAAGGGCTTGACCGGGTGATTAGGGAAGAAGTGGCAAAGGGAAAGCCGTTCCTGGGAATCTGTCTCGGGCTCCAGTTGCTCTTTGATTACAGTGAGGAAGGAGAAGGTTCTGAGGGGCTCGGTATTTTTCCCGGACGCGTCCGGAGGCTTCCCGAAAATGTTAAGGTCCCTCACATGGGATGGAATCAGGTAAAAATCAAAAAAGCAACCCCCCTTTTTTCCGGGATCGCTGACAACTCTTACTTCTATTTTGTCCATTCCTACTACGTTGACCCCGAAGATGAGGGGATTATCGCGGGAACCACAGAATACGGGATCGAGTTCGTGAGCATGGTGGCCCAGGACCGGATTTTTGGGGTTCAGTTCCATCCCGAAAAAAGCAGTTCGCTGGGGTTGCAGATTCTTGCCAACTTTGGAAGGTTGGTGGCAGGATGCTGATCATTCCGGCGATCGACCTGAGGGACGGAAAGTGCGTCCGCCTCACCCAGGGGAGAGAGGATGCGGAGACTGTTTACTCTGCTGATCCCGTTGTCGTTGCCGAAGGCTGGGTTGCCCGGGGTGCTCGCTGGTTGCATGTGGTCGACCTCGACGGAGCGTTTACAGGAAAACCATGTCAACTGGAACTGGTAAAGAAGATCGTCGAGGCAGTTTCCGTTCCCGTGCAATTAGGAGGGGGACTCCGGCGCCTTGAGGATATCGAAGCTGCACTCAACTGTGGTGTAGAGAGGGTTGTTTTGGGAACAGTTGCTGTATCCAATCCCGGGCTTGTTAGGGAGGCCTGTTACCTCTTCGGCGGAGAGCGTATCGTTGTTGGCCTCGATGTCCGCGGTGGGTTTGTGGCAGTCAAAGGATGGAAAGAAGAGACCGCCAAAAGCGCACTCGAGATCGCTGCTGAGATCCGAGAAATGGGTGTGGAGCGTGTGGTGTTTACAGACACCAGTAGAGATGGGACACTGGCTGGGCCCAATCTTGCGGCGATCGAGGAGTTTGCCCGGAAGTCTGGGTTGCGGGTGATCGCCTCTGGTGGGGTGAGCAGCCTTGATGATTTGCTCCAACTGAAAGCACTGGAGCCACTTGGTGTTGAAGGTGTGATTCTCGGAAAGGCTCTTTACGAAGGAAAAGTCGAGCTCGAGGAGGCCCTGAGTGCGGTTTCCGGTTAGCTTTTTTGTGGCTTGGAGGAGGTTTAAAGGTGCTTGCCAAAAGGATTATCCCTTGCCTTGATGTTGATGCTGGGCGTGTTGTCAAAGGAGTGAAGTTCGTTAATCTGCGGGATGCGGGAGATCCCGTTGAGCTTGCTGCTGCCTACGATCAGGCGGGTGCGGATGAACTGGTGTTTCTGGATATCACGGCATCTCACGAAGGGCGCAAGACGATGGTTGATGTGGTTCGCAGGACCGCGGAACGTGTTTTTATTCCGTTTACTGTTGGTGGGGGAATCAGAACCCTTGAAGACATCAGGGAAATGCTTCAGGCTGGTGCTGACAAGGTGGCGATCAATACTGCTGCAGTTCAAAACCCAGGGCTGATTGAAGCAGGCGCCCGCAGGTTTGGCAGCCAGTGCATCGTTGTCGCCATTGATGCCCACCAGGTTGGGGAAGGGGATTGGGAAGTGCTCACCCATGGTGGTCGCCGAAGGACAGGATTGGACGCTCTTGCCTGGGCCGAGGAAGTGGAAAAGCGGGGGGCAGGAGAGATTCTCCTCACAAGCCTCGACAGAGATGGGACCAAGGAGGGTTATGACCTTGAACTGACCCGAGCAGTCAGCGAAAGGGTAAACATTCCGGTGATTGCTTCTGGGGGTGCCGGAAACCTGGAACATCTCTGGGAAGGGTTGACCCTGGGGAAGGCAGATGCTGTTCTGGCAGCCTCAATTTTTCACTACCGGGAGTGTTCGATCCGGGAGGCCAAAGAATTCCTGGCATCAAAGGGGGTACCTGTGCGCTTATGAAAGTAGAGCCAATTATTGAAGACCAGGAGAAGATCGGAGAGATCATTGAGTCCCTAAAATTCAACAAGGATGGTCTAGTTCCTGCAGTGGTTCAGGATGCCGAGAGCAGGGATGTGTTGATGGTGGCTTACATGAACAAGGAATCTCTCAAGCGTTCTCTCCAGACTGGAAAGACCTGGTTTTACAGCAGGAGCAGGAATTGCCTCTGGTTGAAGGGGGAAACCAGTGGCAACTATCAGTACATCAGGGAAGTGTGGGTGGATTGTGACAATGACACTCTCCTCCTTCTTGTCGACCAGCAAGGTGTGGCCTGTCACACAGGCGCAAGATCGTGCTTTTACAGGTGCCTGGGGAAGGCTAAGAACTCGTCTGACCTCTCCCGGGTCATTGATGAGCTTTATGAGGTGATCAAAGAGCGCAAAAGGGTGATGCCCGAAGGTTCTTATACTGCCAAGCTTTTCCGGAAAGGGATTGACAAAATCGCCCAGAAAGTTGGAGAGGAAGCTGTCGAAGTGGTGATTGCTGGGAAAAACCGCGACCAGAAGGAATTGATCGAGGAAACCGCGGACTTGATTTACCATTTGCTGGTTTTGCTCGCCGAGTGTGGTGTCCAGCCAAATGAGGTCAGAGCGAAGCTGGCTGAGCGACGGCGGTAGGTGGTTCGTGTGGGTTTCTGGGATGAATTAAATCCAGTGCAGCAGGAAGCAGTGCGTCACGTGCAAGGACCCCTGATCGTTTTTGCCGGGGCCGGAAGTGGAAAGACGCGGGTTCTTACTTACCGAGTTGCTTACCTCTTGAAATCAGGTGTCTCTCCTTTTCGGATTCTGGCGGTCACTTTTACCAATAGAGCGGCAGACGAGATGCGTCAGCGTGTGCGCAAGCTTGCCGGTAATGTCGGAAGGGACGTCTGGATCAGCACCTTCCATTCGCTGGGGTTGCGGATCCTCAGGCAGGAGGCGCGCTACATTCCTTATGAACGCAATTTTGTGGTATACGACGAGGATGACCAATTGACTGTGATCAAACACTGCCTTCGCGAGCTCAATCTTGACGAAAAAAGGTACCGCCCGCGCAGCCTGCTGGCAGCGATCAGTAGTTTGAAGAACGAACTGGTTACCCCCCAGGAGTATGCCGCTCACGCCCGAGACCCCTGGGCCGAGGTTCTCGCTCAGGTTTACGCCCATTACCAGATGAAGCTCCTCCAGCAGAACGCGATGGACTTCGATGACCTGCTCTTCCAGACCGTTTTCCTGTTTCGCTCTCAGCCTCAGGTCTTGGAGAACTACCAAAACCGCTTTCAATACATCATGGTTGACGAGTATCAGGATACCAATCACGCCCAGTACGTGTTGGTGCGGCAGCTTGCTGACGGGTATCGCAACATCTGCGTCGTCGGGGACGATGACCAGTGCATCTACAGGTGGCGAGGAGCGGACCTCAGGAACATCCTGGATTTTGAGAAAGATTACCCTGAGGCACGGGTGATTAAACTCGAGCAGAATTACCGCTCTACCCAGCGCATCTTGGCTGTTGCCAATGCGGTTATTGCCCACAACCGGAGCCGCAAGCCAAAAAAACTGTGGACCTCAAACAAAATCGGGGAAGCGGTCGGTGTTTACCGGGCGGTTGATGAGAGGGATGAAGCCAGTTTCGTGTTCCGTACAATAGAAAAGCTTTGCCGTGAGGAAGGCAGAAATTACCGCGATTTTGCGGTTTTCTACAGGACTCACGCCCAGTCACGGGTTTTTGAGGAAGAGTTTATCAAAAACAACCTTCCATACCGGATTTTTGGAGGAGTAAGGTTCTACGAGAGAAAAGAGATCAAAGACATCCTTGCCTATCTCCGTTTTGTGGCCAACCCTCATGATGGGGTATCTTTGAGGCGGATCATCAATGTTCCCAAAAGAGGGATTGGGGAAACTGCTGTTGCTCGACTCGAGGATTTTGCTCGAAAAGAAGGCTGCAGTTTGGGAGAAGTGCTCGAACGTTTGGAAGAAGTTCCCGGTTTGGGAACCCGGACCGTGCGGGCGATCCGCAAGTTCCTGGAGATGGTAGATGGATGGCGCCAGGAGCAGGAGGAACTGTCCGTCGCCGAGCTTACTGAAAAAATTTTGAAAGAAACGGGTTACCTCGCTCTCCTGGAGGCAGAGCATACTGTTGAGGCCGAGACTCGCTTAGAGAACCTCAAGGAGTTCCTTGCTGTTGCCCGTGAATATGATGACATCAGTGAAGACAAGTCTCTCGAAGGGTTCCTTGCTCAACTGGCACTTGTGGCAGACGTTGACAACTACCGTGCTGACGAAGATGCCGTTGTTTTAATGACTCTCCACAGCGCCAAGGGCCTGGAGTTTCCCGTGGTCTTCTTGACCGGTCTCGAAGAAGGCCTTTTTCCCCACACCCACTCACTTGGTGATGAGGAAGAGGTGGAAGAGGAGCGGCGTCTCTGTTATGTGGGGATAACCAGGGCGAAAGAGCGCCTTTTCTTGTCCTGGGCGTCGCGCCGCTACTTGCACGGGAGTGAACTTCTCCGGGAGCCTTCCCGTTTTCTGGAGGAGATTCCCAGTGAGCTTCTTCACCCAGTTCTTCCAGGAGGGGAAACCAGACCGGCCCGGCCTTCAGTGTTTACGGCACGTGAGCTTCTCGAGTCCTCGCCGGGATCCCAGGAGTGTGCGGCCACATCCTGTGCCCAGGTGGAGGAGTTCCGAGTCGGGGAGAGAGTGGAGCACGCCAAATTTGGTGTCGGAGTGGTCACAGAAACGAAGATTGGGCCTGGTGGTGATCTGGAGATCTTTGTGGCTTTCGAAGAAGCCGGGTTGAAACACCTGCTGGTGAAGTACGCACCTCTTAAGAAGCTCTCTTAAAAAGTCGGTGGGTCAAGTAAAGGTTTCGCTTCAGGGAGGTGGATCTGGATGGAGAGAAGAATCTGGGTTTTAGGCCATACCAATCCAGACACAGACGCCATCTGTTCTGCTCTCGTTTATGCTGCTTTCAAAAGAGAAATGGGGTTTTCTGATATACAAGCGGGGCGGGTAGGACAGATCAACAGAGAAACTGCTTTTGTGCTCAACTACTTTGGAGTCGAACCCCCTCCTTTGATTGCCGATGTTTACGCCAGGGTGGCGGATATGCTCGAGGGAAAAGAGGTGATCAGTTGCCACCCGGAGACCACCCTTCAGGAAGCCGGAAAGCTGATGAGACAGCACCAGGTGAAAACCCTCCCAGTGGTCGATCAACAGGGGCGCCTGCTCGGACTTTTCACGATTGGGGATGTCGCTCATCACCTGCTGGTGGAGCTCGGTCTGGAGGACCTGGCAGGAAATGTGGGAAGGGCGCGGGAGATTCTCGCGGCTCCGGTTTCGACGCTGATGAAAACAGAAGGGCTGGTCACTTTTGTTGATGATGACCTCGTTGACCATGTCAAGCAGGTGATGCTGGAGACCAGGTTCCGCAATTATCCGGTTGTTGATGAACAGAACCACCTTCTGGGGATGATTGCCCGTTATGACCTGCTTGCCCTGCGGCGCAAGCGGGTGATTCTGGTGGATCACAATGAAAGGGCCCAGGCTGTTCCCGGTATCGAGCAAGCAGAGATCCTCGAGATTATCGACCACCACCGCCTGGGTGACGTCCAGACAGGGGAACCTCTTTACTTCCGCTGCGAACCTGTTGGAAGCACCTGCACGATCATCGGCAAGATTTACCGGGAGCAGGGGAAAGAGCCTTCACCACTCAATGCCGGTCTCCTCTGCGCAGGGATCCTTTCAGATACCGTCCTTTTCAAGTCTCCCACCTGTACCCATGTTGATGTGACCATTTGCAGGGAAATGGCCACACTGGCGGGGTTGAAGATCGAGTCCTTCGGTTACTCGATGTTCGAGGCCGGTTCTGCTCTTGCTGAGCGCCCTGCGAAAGAAATCTTGAAAGAAGATTTCAAAGAGTTCCGTTTGGGTAACCTTAAGGTAGGGATCGGTCAGGTTGAGGCAATGGCAACATCAGGCCTGGAGGACGTGAAGAAGGCACTTCTCCAAGAAATGGAGAAGATTGCCGAGGAGGAAAGTTATGACCTGGTTTTGATGATGTTGACCGACATCATCAGGGAGGGGACCGAACTCCTCGTGACCGGTCGTGCCGCAAAGATTGTCGAAGAGGCCTTCGGTCAGGAGGTGCGGAACAACCGGGTTTTTCTCCAGGGTGTGATGTCTCGCAAGAAGCAGGTTGTTCCTCCTCTGGCCAGGCTTGCCGCTTTCCACTGATTCCCAGACTAGACGTTTGGGGGGTGGTTTTTCTGCTTCTGGAAGAAGCGCGAAAAAGGGTCGAAGAACTGAGAAAGGAGATCCGCAAGCACGACTACTACTACTACGTTCTCGATAGCCCGATAATCACAGATGCGGAGTACGATGCCCTCGTCCGGGAGCTTGTGGAACTGGAAAAACAGTTCCCGGAATTGGTGACCCCGGATTCGCCGACCCAGAGGGTGGGGGGAGAGCCGCTTCCGGAGTTCCAAAGTGTGGAGCACCCGGTTCCCCTGCTGAGTCTGGCCAATGCCTTTGAACCCGAGGAACTGCGAGATTTTGACCGGAGGGTCAGACAACTGGCAGGGACAGATGTGGATTACGTTGTCGAACCCAAGATCGATGGTCTCAGTGTCGCTCTTACCTACGAAAACGGGATCTTCGTCCAGGGTGCTACCCGCGGGGATGGGTATACTGGAGAGGACGTCACCGAAAACCTGAAAATGATCCGGATTTTGCCGCTTGTCTTGCCTAGTGCTCCCAGGCGCCTGGTTGTCCGTGGGGAAGCCTTCATGCCCAAAAAGGCTTTTGCCCGTCTCAATGAGGAGAGAGAAAACAGTGGAGAGCCCCCATTTGCCAACCCACGCAATGCTGCCGCCGGCTCGATCAGGCAACTCGATCCCAAGGTTACGGCCAGCCGCACTCTCGGAATTTACCTCTATCAAATTCTGGTGATCGAAGGTGAGGAAATTAAAACCCAGGTCGAAGCGCTCGAGTTTCTGAAAAAACTGGGGCTTCCTGTGCAGGAACACTGGTGTCACTGCCAGAATATCGAAGAGGTTATTGAGTATTGCCTGGAGTGGACCGAAAAGAGGCATGACCTCAATTATGAGATCGATGGAATGGTAGTCAAGGTCAATTCTCTTGCCCTCCAGAACTCACTGGGAACTACAGCCAAAAGCCCGCGTTGGGCGATTGCCTATAAGTTCCCTGCTGAACAGGCGGTGACTAGGGTTAGGGACATCATTGTCAGGGTCGGACGCACCGGTGTACTCACTCCGACCGCGGTTCTCGATCCCGTTCAGGTTGGTGGTGTCACTGTTTCGAGGGCAACTCTACACAATGAGGACATGATTCGGGAAAAAGACATTAGGATCGGTGACTATGTTGTTGTCCAGAGGGCAGGAGATGTGATCCCCGAGGTTGTCCGTTCCCTTCCAGAGAGGCGCACAGGTGAAGAAAAGGTCTTTCGAATGCCTGAATACTGCCCTGTGTGTGGGGCCAGGGTTATCCGTCCCGAGGGAGAGGTGGCAGTCCGTTGCACCGGGATTGCCTGTCCTGCCCGCTTGAAGGAGGCAATTCTCCACTTCGTTTCCAGAGAAGCGATGGACATTGAAGGTATTGGTCCCGCCCTAGTCAACCAGTTGGTTGACAGGGGGCTGGTTAAAGACCCTGCAGATCTCTACTATCTCCGCAAGGAAGACCTTGTGGGATTGGAGCGGATGGGAGAAAAATCAGCCACTAACCTCTTGCAGGCGATCGAACGCAGTAAAAATCGGGGGCTTGCTCGCCTCATCTATGCACTGGGGATCCGCTATGTGGGGGTTCGAGCTGCCGAGATTCTCGCTGAGAGGTTTGGCTCGATCGATGCTCTGGCAAGTGCCAGCATCGAGGACTTGACCGGAATTCCGGAGATTGGGCCAAAGATCGCCGCCAGTATTGTTTCGTTTTTCCGGGAAGAACAGACCAAAAAGGTTCTGGAGAAGCTGGCCAAGGCTGGGGTAAAAACGAAGGAAGAGAAAGCTGAGGCAAAAGCTGCTGAAAAGCCGCTCGCAGGAAAACAGTTCGTGCTCACGGGTGCACTTTCCATCCCCCGCAAGGAGGCAGAAAAGCTGATCAAGGAATTGGGGGGAACGGTGACCTCAAGTGTGAGCCGGAAGACCGATTATGTCGTTGTTGGGGAGAACCCGGGCAGGAAGTACGACCAGGCGCGCCAACTGGGAATCACTCTCCTAGATGAGAAGGCTTTTATGGAGCTGGTCGAAAAGTCTGGTCGCAAGGAAGATAGAGAAAAGGAGGATTTTCCTGGGTAGGCAGCGAAATAGTAAAAGTGAGCAAGGGATGGGCCATGGAGGCCGAAGATCCTGCAGAAGCAGGAAGTGGCCTACCATGGTTTTTTGGTTTTAGCGCACATTTTCAGTAGTCAAAAAATAGGGGAGGTTTTGCCAAGTGCCTAAAGTAATTGTCAGTGGTCGTGGTGGAAGCGGAAAGAGCACCCTTGTGACCTTGCTGGCGCGCCTTCTCGGAGAGAAGGGTGAAGATGCCCTTGTTGTCGATGTCGACGAATCCAACCTTGGTCTTGGAAAGATGCTAGGTATTGCCCCACCAGCGAAGACCTTGATGGACTACCTGGGAGGGAAGCCTGCAGTTCGGGAAAAGCTCCTGGCCAGCTTGCGCCAGGGGAAAGGTGAAGGTGTGCAGCTTTTTGAAGGCGAACTCACTCTGGGCACTCTCCCTAGGGAGTGTGTGAATTGGAATGGTCATCTCGGTTTCCTGAGGGTTGGTAAGATCGAGCACAGTATGGAGGGCTGTGCCTGCCCGATGGGAGCAATTTCCCGCGCCTTCCTCAAACAGCTCGATGTAGGAGAAAGGCAGTGGGTTCTCGTGGACACCGAGGCTGGAATCGAGCACTTCGGAAGAGGTGTGTTTGAGGGTGCTGATGTTGTAGTTGTCGTAGTTGACCCTTCTCACGATGCTGTTCTGCTCGCGGAAAAGGCAAAAGTGCTCACCGAAGAAGCAGGGAAGAAGTGTCTTGTGGTCTTGAATAAGGTTGACGAGACTACTGAACCGCTCCTCAGGCAGGAGCTGCGCCAGCGGGGAATCGATGTCGCCGGGGTGGTCAACTTTTCTATTGGTGTGGCCCAGTCCAACCTTCTCGGGAAGCCTTTGCAGGCTGATTCCTTGAAAGGGTGCATCGAGCAACTGCTGGAGAAGCTGTAATGGGCTTAATTTTTTGGGGGAAGACAATGCGAGCAGAGCCAGGACTGGAGCAATTCCTGTGAGTTGCGGGGTTCTGGCTCTTTTGTTATAATTTAGGCGTATGGTGAGGTCTTCTGGGAGGAGGCAGTAAAAAATCAGTGAAACTGAGCAGAGAGCTGGTAGAACACGTTTCATTGCTGGCACGCCTGGCTTTAAGTGAAGATGAAAAGGAAAAATTTCGTTCCCAGTTGAGTGCGATTCTTGACTATGCCGAGATCATCAACAGGGTGGATACATCTGAAGTGGAGCCGACCTACCACGTTCTGCCCCTGCGCAATGTGACCAGGCCTGATGAGGTAGGGAAAACTCTTTCTCTTGAGGATGCCCTCAAGAATGCTCCAGATCGTGATGGAAACTATTTCAGAGTTCCCCGGATTATTTAGAAACTGGTAAAGGGGTTTAGAACATGGAGCTTTTTTATTTAACAGCCCACCAACTGGCAGGTATGCTTCAAAAAAGGGAGATTTCTGCTGAAGAACTCGCTGCTGCTGTTCTCAAGCGCATCCGGCAAGTTGAGGAAAAAGTCCAGGCCTACATCACCATCACCGAGGAAGAAGCGGTGGCTACTGCCAGATGTGTTGACGAAAAGAGGCAACAGGGAGAAAAACTGGGACCTCTGGCGGGAATTCCGGCTGGGTTGAAAGACAACCTCTGCACGAGAAATGTGCGCACAACTTGTGCTTCCAGGATTCTGGAAAATTTCATCCCTCCTTATGATGCCACAGTGGTTAAGAAACTGGCCGGGGAAATGGTGGTTTTCACCGGGAAACTTAACATGGACGAGTTTGCCATGGGCTCTTCAACTGAGAACTCGGCTTTCTTCCCGACACGTAATCCCTGGGATTTGGAGTGTGTGCCGGGTGGTTCCAGTGGTGGCTCTGCAGCAGCGGTGGCGGCAGGTGAGGCCATTTTTGCTCTCGGCTCAGATACCGGTGGTTCCATCAGGCAGCCTGCTTCCTTCTGTGGAATCGTGGGATTGAAGCCGACATATGGGCTCGTTTCCCGTTTCGGTCTTGTGGCTTTTGCTTCCTCCCTCGACCAGATTGGGCCCTTGACCAGGGATGTCCACGACTGCGCCCTCGTTCTCAATGTTATTGCTGGTCACGATCCCTTTGATTCGACATCAGCCCCGGTGGAGATACCCGATTATACGACTTACCTGAACGCTGACATCAAAGGGGTCAGAATAGGGGTGCCCCGCGAGTT